>Ga0315338_1000622_pt1 | contig 70552 bp, 75 predicted proteins | sample ASW8metaG_FD_204518 | JGI IMG/M metagenome (GOLD analysis project Ga0315338, IMG submission 204518) | Ammonia-oxidizing marine archaeal communities from Monterey Bay, California, United States - ASW #8 | ecosystem: Environmental > Aquatic > Marine > Coastal | place: USA: California | collected...
TATCCGCGTTCGTTGCGCCGGTCGCCTCAATGGCGCCGAGATTGCGCGCTCCGAGTGGTACCTGTTGGGGCAACTTCCGCTGCATACGCTGCGCGCCGATATCGATTACGGTTTCGCTGAAGCTTTCACGAGCTACGGCCAGATCGGCGTAAAGTGCTGGATTTACAACGGGGAGTCAATCCCCATGGGACCGGGGCCGAGGGAAGAGACCTCCGAGCGTTCACGGGCGCCGCGTCGGACGGAGTAGATAGCCATGTTGATGCCGAAGAAAGTCAAGCATCGTAAAGTCCAGCGTGGCCGTATGAACGGCAAGGCGTGGAAAGGCCATACGGTCTCGTATGGCGATTTCGGCATGAAGGTACTCGAGCCCGGCTGGATCACAGACCGCCAGATAGAGGCGGCTCGCGTCGCGATCACGCGTTTCGCGAAACGAAGTGGACGAATTTGGATTCGTATGTTTCCGGACAAGCCGGTGACGAAGAAGCCCCAGGAAACGCGCATGGGAAAAGGAAAAGGGAGCCCGGAATTCTGGGTGGCGGTCGTGAAGCCGGGCCGTATTCTCTATGAGATGCAGGGCGTTTCGGAAGATGTAGCGAAAGAAGCTATCCGGCTCGCTGGACACAAGCTGCCGCTCCGCACCAAATTCGTGAAGCGGTTCGAGGAGTCTTGATCGTGAAGATCGAAAAGGTGCGGGAGCTCGGCGAGGAAGAACTGCGTGACAAGGTGACGGATCTGGCCGAGGAGATTTTTCGTACTCGCTTGCAGAAGGAAACCGGCCAGCTGGATCAAACCGGAAAAGTCAGGAGCTTGCGCAAAGATTTGGCGCGGGTCAATACGGTTTTGAGGGAAATCGAGATCGCGAAGGATAAGTCGTAGGCGGAAATTTGGTGACGCTTACGCCGGTTGCGCCTAGCCAGGCGTCTTAGCCGACAAGACTCAAAGAAAAGACGAGACAAATGCCGAAGGTAAACAAAGTTGGTGTCGTGAAGAGTAACAAGATGGACAAGACCGCCGTCGTGAGCGTCGAACGGCTGGTGCGCCATCCCCTCTACACGCGCGCGTTCAAGAAGACGTCCCATTTCACCGTTCATGACGAAGAAAACAAATGCCAGATCGGCGACAAAGTGAAGATCGTCGAGTGTCGACCGATCTCGAAACGCAAGAGATGGCGGCTCGTCGAGGTTATCGATTCGCCGGCAGCGCGCGAGGCAGCCGCCTCAGGCGCTTAGGCGTCAGGCTCGAGCACGGCTATTTAGTCAGCAGGGATTCGAACGATGATTCAGATGCAAACGGTTCTCGAAGTGACCGACAATTCGGGAGCCAAGAAAATACTGTGTATCCATCCTCGCGGTGGCGGCGTGGGTCGCATCGCGCATTTGGGGGATGTGATTACGGCCTCGGTCAAGGAAGCGACACCCGAGAGCCCGATCAAGAAGGGCTCGGTCGTGAAGGCCGTCATCGTCCGCACGCGCAAGGAACAGCGCCGCCGCGATGGCTCGTACATTCGTTTCGACAACAACGCGGCCGTGATTATCAATGACCAGAACGAGCCGCTCGGAACCCGTGTCTTCGGACCCGTTGCTCGCGAGCTCCGGGAGAGAAAGTTCATGAAGATCGTCTCTCTCGCGCCGGAGGTACTCTAGCCGTGGCCAACAAGCTACATATCAAGAAGAACGACCAGGTCGAAGTGCTGTCCGGTCGGGAGCGAGGCAAGAGGGGCAGGGTTTTGCGCGTGCTGCCGTCGCGAAGACGAGCGATTGTCGAGCGGCTGAACATGATCAAACGCCACACCCGGCCGAACCCTCAGCAGAACATCAAGGGAGGGCTCGTGGAAAGAGAGTCCTCGCTCGACCTGAGCAACCTCATGGTCGTCTGCCCGGAATGCGACAAGCGCACCCGCGTGCGCCAAAAGCAGCTCACGGATGGCCGCAAGGTTCGGACCTGCGCCGCCTGTGAAGGAGTGGTGGACAAATGAGCCGGCTAAGGACGACTTATCAGGAAACGATTCTTCCGCAGCTCATGAAGGACCTGTCCATCGGCAATGTCTGCGCGGTGCCGAAGATGAGCAAGGTCATCGTGAACATGGGTGTGGGTGAAGCGTCGACCAATATCAAGCTGCTCGATGCGGCGATGAATGAGATGGGGGCCATCACCGGACAGCGGCCGGTCATGCGCCGAGCCAAGAAGTCGGTCGCGGCATTCAAGATCCGCGAAGGGCAGCCGGTGGGAGCCTGCGTCACGTTGCGAGGCACGGTGATGTACGAGTTCATCGACCGGCTCGTGAACATCGCGCTCCCGCGCGTCCGAGATTTTCGAGGCGTACCCACGAAGTCATTCGATGGACGGGGTAACTACACGCTCGGTTTGCAGGATCAGCTCATTTTCCCCGAGATCGACTACTCGCGTGTCGATCAAACGCGTGGCATGAACATCACTTTCGTGACCACTTCAGAGAATGACGAGGGCGCGAGACGGCTCCTCGAGCTCATGGGCATGCCGTTCCGCCGGCCGAATCAATGAGGTTTTTGAAGAACCCGCAAGGGTATGGAGAGAGATTCATTGGCTAAACAAAGTTCGATTGCCAAGGCATTGCGTAAGCCGAAGTTCAAGGTGCGGCAGCACAGTCGGTGCAATAGTTGCGGGCGTCCCCGCAGCTATTTACGGAAATTCCGCCTGTGTCGGCTGTGTTTCCGCAAGTTGGCTCTGGCCGGTGAGATACCCGGTCTCGTGAAGTCGAGTTGGTGAGGAAGGGGCGTATACGATGATGACCGATCCCGTCGCCGACATGTTGACGCGCATCCGTAATGGCATCTCCGCGCGTCATGCGAAAGTGGATATTCCAGCGTCCAATCTGAAGACCGAGCTCGCTCGCATCTTGAAGGACGAGGGCTATATCCAGAACTACAAGCGAATTGCTGATGACAAGCAAGGCGTCTTGCGCGTGTTTCTCCGACGTGCATCGGACGGCGCGGACGTCATCTTGGGAATCTCTCGCGTGTCTCGCCCGGGTTGCCGCATCTACGTTGGCAAGGGCGACATCCCGCGAGTTCAAGGCGGACTTGGTATCAACATCATCTCGACGTCATCGGGCCTCATGACCGGGAAAGAAGCGACCCGGCAAGGCAAAGGCGGCGAGATTCTCTGTAACGTGTGGTAGGGAATAGGGTTTTCGAATGTCTCGAATAGGAGCTAAGCCGATTCCGGTTCCGAGCGGCGTCAAGGTCGATATCGTCGACCGCAGCGTCCGCGTCAAAGGGCCCAAAGGGGACCTCGTCACGCAGATGCCGGCCGGGATCAATCTCGAGCAGAGCGACGGAGTGCTGAACGCGGTCCGTGCGTCAGACTCTCCGGAGTTGAAAGCATTTTGGGGGCTCGCTAGAAGCCTTGTCGCGAACGCCGTGCAAGGCGTCTCCGAAGGGTTCAAAAAGGAGCTCGATATCGTGGGTATCGGCTACCGCGCGCAGGTGGAGGGGAAGATCGTGAACTTCGCGCTCGGATACTCGCACCCGATCCATTTCCCGATTCCAGCAGGGATCGAGATTCACGTCGAAAAGAACACGCACATTACCGTATCGGGATCGGACAAGCAGCTCGTCGGCCAAGTGGCCGCGGATATTCGCAGCTTGAGGAAGCCGGACCCGTACAAACAAAAAGGCATTCGTTATACCGGCGAGCACCTCAAGAAGAAGGCCGGAAAGACCGGGGTTACATAAAGGCGTCATGAAAGTCGACACTAAAGCCAAAGCGCGAAAGAGGATCCACTTGCGGATCCGCAAGAAGGTCGTTGGCAGTGCAGTGAGGCCTCGCCTCGCCGTTTTTCGAAGCGCGAAGCACATCTACGTGCAGGCGATCGACGATAGTACCGGGCAGACGGTCGCGTCCGCGAGCAGTCGCGAGAAGGATTCCGGTGCCGGCGGCAATGTCGCAGGTGCCACCGAGATCGGAAAGCGTATTGCTGAGCGCTGCCGCGAAAAGAAGATTGACCAAGCCGTCTTCGACCGAGGTGGGTTTCAATACCATGGCAGAGTCAAGGCTCTCGCCGACGCCGCCCGCGAGGCGGGCCTGAAGTTTTGATTAGCGAAGGACAATGATGCGAGAAAAAATCAACGCGAACGAGCTCGAGCTACGGGACCAGGTCGTCAGCATCAACCGGGTCACGAAAGTCGTCAAGGGCGGAAAGAACCTGTCCTTTAGCGCACTCGTCGTCGTCGGCGACGGCAATGGTCACGTCGGCTTCGGGTTGGGCAAAGCAAAAGAGGTCCCGTCTGCGATCCGTAAAGGGGTTGAGATTGCCAAGAAGACCTTGATCCGGGTCCCGTTATCGGGCGGCAGCATCCCCCATAAAGTCGTCGGAATCTTTGGAGCGGGACGCGTGCTCCTGAAGCCGGCCGTGGAGGGAACGGGAGTCATCGCGGGGGGGCCTGTGCGCGCCGTCGTGGAAGCGGCGGGGATTCGCGACATCCTCACCAAATCACTTGGCACCGCTAATCCCCAAAACGTCGTCAAGGCGACGATGACTGGCCTGAGCGAGCTGCGGAGCCCCGAATCGGTCGCGAAGTTACGTGGCAAAGACCTGGCTGAGGTGCTCGGATAGGCGAGCCGTCGAGACGACGAACCAGCCGATCAGGATAACTAAAGATGGCCGATACGACGAAGAAGAAGAAAACGAAGCCCACGGGCGTCTTGAAGGTCGAGCTCAAGAAGAGCCTCATCGGATCCGACCGCCGGCAGCGGGAGACCGCCCGCGCGTTGGGCCTGAGGCGTATCCGGCAAACCGTAGAGCGTCAGGACACTCCCGAGATCCGAGGGATGGTTCGAATCGTCGCTCATCTCGTGGATGTCACCGAAGGATAAACCCATGAGCTTGGAAAATCTCAAACCCGCTGACGGCGCGCTCAAAGAGCGTCGCCGGATCGGCCGCGGACCGGGATCGGGACGGGGCAAGACCGCTGGACGTGGACATAAAGGCGCGAAGTCACGCTCCGGTTATTCGCGAAGACGTGGATTCGAAGGTGGTCAGATGCCGCTCATCCGCCGAGTGCCGAAGCGCGGGTTCACGAACATCTTTTCTAAACAGATCGAGACGGTCAATGTCAGCGATCTCGACCGGCTCCCTGAGGGGACCGTCGTGACGCCGGAGCTCCTCGTGAAGGAGCGCCTCATTCGCAAACGTTTCGACGGAATCAAAGTGCTCGGTGATGGCGAGCTCCAAGTCAAGCTCGTCGTCCACGCGCATAAGTTCAGCACTGCCGCCAAGGCTAAGATCGAGGCCGCCGGCGGCACCGTGGAGGAGCTCACAGCGTGATCGAGAGCCTCAAGAACATTTTCCGAATTCCTGATCTCAGGAACCGGATTCTGTTCACGCTGGGAATGCTCGCGGTGTATCGACTCGGGAACCACATCCCCACGCCCGGCGTCAATGCGACCGCGCTCACGGAGTTCTTCGAACAAAACCGTGACACTTGGTTTGGCTTCGTCGACATGTTCTCGGGAGGCAATCTCTCGCGGGTGACGGTCTTCGCGCTCGGCATCATGCCGTATATCAGCGCCTCGATCATTCTGCAGCTGCTCACGGTCGTATGGCCCTATTTGGAGAAGCTGTCGAAGGAAGGCGAGCTCGGCCGCAAGAAGATCACCCAGTACACGCGCTACGGAACGGTTCTGCTCGCGGTCATCCAGTCGGCGGGTATCTCTGCTTTTCTCCAGAAACAAGAGCTCACCGGTGGGCTCGCCCTCGTGCCGAATCCGGGTTGGGGTTTCGGTTTCATGACGGTGCTGACGCTCACTGCGGGAACCGTCTTCATCATGTGGCTCGGAGAGCAGATCACCGAGCGCGGTGTCGGCAACGGCATGTCGCTTCTGATTTTCGCCGGAATCGTCGTGAGATTCCCCGAGGCGATCGTCGTCACCATCCAGAACATGCGCACTGGCCAGCAGTCGATATTCGGCGTGATTCTGCTGACGGTCTTCATGGTCGCGGTGGTGGGCTTCATCGTCTTTGTAGAGCGAGCGCAGCGGCGCATTCCCGTCCAATACGCCAAGCGCGTCGTGGGACGGAAGATGTTTCAGGGGCAATCGACCCATCTGCCCCTCAAGGTGAACACGGGCGGCGTCATCCCCGTCATTTTTGCGAGCTCTATCATCGCGCTCCCGCAGACGTTCGCGTCGATGGCGCCGAACAGCGTCTGGATGTCGAACATCGCGACGCAACTCGCGTGGGGTATGCCGCTTTATACCCTCATCTACGTCGCGGGTATCGTCTTCTTCTGCTACTTCTACACGGCCATCATCTTCAACCCCGATGATGTCGCCGACAATATGCGGAAGTACGGCGGCTATGTCCCTGGCATCCGCCCGGGAAAGAGGACAGCCGAGTACATCGACAATATTTTGACCAGGCTCACGTTTGGTGGCGCTATCTACTTGGCGGCGGTGTCGGTCTTGCCCGAGTTCTTGATCGCCGGTATCAAGGTCGCACCGATTCCGATCATTGGTACTGCCCTGGATTCCTTTCTCCCGACCTGGATAACGGAAGGGCTCGGCGTCACTTTCTATTTCGGTGGCACGTCACTGCTCATCATCGTCGGCGTTGCGATGGACACCGTTCAGCAAATCGAGAGCCAGCTCATCATGCGTCACTATGACGGTTTCATGAAGCGCGGCCGGGTTCGCGGGCGTCGAGGCTAGCGGTCATGGTGAGACTCATTCTTCTTGGACCGCCCGGTGCGGGGAAGGGCACACAGGCTGCCCGTCTCGCTTCGGAGCTCGTGATCCCTCACATCTCGACCGGCGTGATCCTGCGGGAAGCCGCGGCCGCCGGCACAGAGCTTGGGCGAAAGGCGAAAGAGATCATGGATGCAGGGCGGCTGGTGTCGGATGACATCATGCTCGGTATCATCCGCGATCGCCTCGCACAAGACGATTGCGCGAACGGGTTCATTCTCGACGGTTTTCCACGAACGATTCCACAGGCGGAAGCTCTCGATGAGCTCCTAGCGGAGGTCGAGCTCCCACCCTTGGTACTCGCCAATATCGAGCTGGGAGAGGACGAGCTTCGCAGAAGGATCGCGCTCCGTCGCGGTGCGGATCACCGCTCGGACGACAGTGAAGAAACGATGCTGGAAAGGTTCGCGGTCTACCAAGAGCAGACCCGTCCCTTGCTCGACTATTACGGGACCCGCGCGGCGGCGATCGAAGGCCGCGGCACGGTGGACGAGGTGTTCGCGATCCTCTCGGAAATCGTTCAACGAGCCGCTTCGAAGGAGCCCACGGCATGATCCGGCGTCGCTCCGATAAGGCTCTCGAGAAGATGCACCAGGCGAACGCCATCGTTTTGCAGACGCTCGAGCTGTTGAAGGATGCACTCGAGCCTGGAGTTACCACGGCGGAGCTCGACAGGATCGCGTCGGCGTCGCTCGTGAAAGAGGGCGCGACTCCGGCTTTCAAAGGCTATCGCGGCTTTCCGGCTTCGCTTTGTGTCTCGGTCAACGAAGAAGTCGTTCACGGCATCCCGTCGACGGACAAAGCGCTCGCGGATGGTGACATCGTCAGCCTCGACTTCGGTGCCGTCGTCGACGGCTATTTCGGCGACAACGCGGTGACCGCGGCGGTGGGCGAGACTACCCCCGAGCTCGAGAAGCTGCTCAAGGTGACCGAAGAATCCATGTTCAAGGGTATCGAAGCCATGGTTCCGGGAAATCATATTTCCGATATCGGATTCGCGGTTTCCTCCCATGCCGAAAGGCACGGTTACTCCGTCGTGCGCGACTTCGTCGGCCACGGTATCGGGCGTGCGTTGCACGAAGATCCGCCGGTCCCGAACTATGTGCAAAGTGGTCGCGACCCCAAACTGGCCGCCGGGATGTGTCTCGCGATCGAGCCAATGGTGAATACGGGCACTCACGAGGTCAAGACACTTCGTGACAAATGGACGGTCGTTACTGCGGACGGCGGTTACTCGGCGCATTTCGAGCGGTCGGTGGCCATTACCGAGCTAGGGCCGTGGATCCTCGCAGAGCCGCGCGCAGTTTATTCGGAAGGGGCGAAGGTTGTCTAAAGAGGACGCGATCGAGGTTTCGGCGACGGTGCTCGAGCCGCTCCCGAATGCGATGTTCAAAGTCGAGCTCGAGAACAAGCACCAGGTTCTCGCGCATGTATCAGGCAAGATGCGTAAACACTTCATTCGTATCTTGCCCGGTGACAAAGTTTTGGTAGAGCTGTCTCCTTACGATTTGACCCGGGGACGGATCGTCTACCGTTACAAGTAGAGCGGAAATTTGAGTTCGAGAAGGGGCCAGGGATAGCGAGATGAAAGTCAGAGCCTCGGTTAGGCGTATCTGCACGAAGTGCAAAATCATTCGGCGCCGCGGAGTCGTGCGTGTTATTTGCACGAACCCGAAACACAAACAGCGCCAAGGATAAGAATAAGGAGACGGTGACGTGGCACGTATTGCCGGAGTGGATCTACCTCGCGAAAAGCGCATTGGCATTGGGCTGACCTACATCTATGGCATCGGCGACAATCGCTCCGCGGGCATTCTTGCGAAAGCGGGCATCGCGCCCGAGATCAAGGTCAAGGAATTGACCGAGGAACAAGTACGACAGATCACCCAGACGATCGACGCCGAAGGCGGTGTCGAGGGCGATCTGCGCAAAGAAATCTCCATGAACATCAAACGTTTGATGGACGTTGGAGCCTATCGAGGGCTTAGGCACCGGCGTGGCTTGCCGGCGCGCGGTCAGCGCACGAGCACGAACGCGCGGACGCGAAAGGGACCCAAGCGCGGCCAGCAGGCGAGGAAGAGGTAGACCGGGATGGCGAAGAAGAAGAAAGACGATAAGAAGGGCAAACGCAAAACCTTCAAGAAGAAGGAAAAGCGCACGCTGTTGAGCGGAATCGCCCATATCCAGGCGACCTTCAACAACACCCATGTGACCATCTCGGATGTCGAAGGTAATGTCGTCGCATGGGCGAGCGCCGGTGGCATGGGTTTCAAGGGCTCACGCAAAGGGACCCCATTCGCAGCCCAGCAGGCCGCGAGTCAGGTCGCCCAGGCGGCCCGTTCGATGGGATGCAAAACCGTCGACGTTCGAGTCAAAGGCCCCGGTTCGGGACGAGAATCCGCGATCCGGGCGCTCCAGGCGGCGGGTATCTCCGTTCGCTCCATCCGCGACGTCACTCCGATTCCGCATAACGGATGCCGTCCACCGAAACGACGCCGAGTTTAGGCTGTGGACACTTTAGCGGTGTTAGATCTGAGGGAGGAATCGATTGGCTAGGTATCGCGGTCCAGTTTGTCGGCTTTGCCGACGTGAAGGAATGAAGCTGTTTCTCAAGGGAGAACGATGCTTCGGACCCAAGTGCGCCATTGAGAAGAGGAACTTCGCTCCGGGCGCCCACGGAAAGACGCGGCGTAGCCGCATCCAGGGTTACGGACTTCAACTCCGAGAGAAACAAAAGGTCAAACGTGCCTATGGCTTGCTGGAGAAACAGTTTCGGCTGTATTTCGAGCGCGCTGAGAGAACCCGCGGCATTACCGGTGAAGTCCTGTTGCAGTCGCTCGAGCGACGCTTGGACAACACCGTCTACCGGCTCGGGTTCGCTACATCGCGGCCGCAAGCTCGTTTGCTCGTCAGACACGGCCACGTTCGAGTCGGTGAGCGACGCGTGAACATCCCGTCCTACTCGGTACGGGAAGGGGACCAGGTTGCGGTCAGCCCGAAATACGCAAAGCATGCCCATTTCGAACATTCGATGGAAGTGGCGAAGAGCCGCGGCCTACCGAAGTGGCTCGAGCTAGGTGAAGAAGGTAATTCGGGCAGAGTCGTCTCTCTGCCCGCTCGTGAAGATTTGGAGCTCTCTTTTCAAGAGCAGCTCATCGTCGAGTTGTACTCGAAATAGCGATCGCTCTCGGCGACAGGAGGTTTTTCGAAGATATGCTCTGGACAGGATTTCAAAAGCCCAAACGGCTCGAAGTCGATCACTCTTCCCTGACCAATCAGTTCGGCCGCTTCTATGCTCAGCCGTTCGAACGTGGGTTCGGGACCACGATTGGGAATGCGCTCCGGCGAGTCTTGCTCTCGTCGATCGAAGGGGCTGCTATCACCGCCGTCAGGATCGAAGGCGTGCTCCACGAGTTCTCTCCCATCCCGGGAGCGATCGAGGACACGACGGAGATCATCTTGAACTTGAAGAAGATTCCGTTCAAGCTACTTTCCGACGGTCCGAAGACGGTCATGCTCTCCGCGGAAGGCGAAGGCGTCGTGAAGTCTGGTGATATCGATCTACCTTCCGACGTCGAAGTCCTCGACCGGGACGTCGTTATCGCCAATCTCACGGCATCGGGACGGCTGCAGATCGAACTGCGCTTGAACGATGGCCGGGGCTATGTGTCGGCGGAGAAGAACTTCGACGAGGATCTCACTCTCGGATTCATTCCGCTCGATTCGGTCCATTCCCCCGTTAGCAAGGTCAACTATGTCGTGGAGTCCGCCCGTGTCGGGCAGGCTACTGATTACGACAAGCTCACCCTCGACGTCTGGACGAACGGATGCGTTTCGCCTCAGGACGCGGTCGGCCTCGCATCGAAGCTGCTAAAAGACCACCTCTCCATCTTCATCAATTTCGAGGAAGAGGGGACGGTTGACGAAGCGGCGACCGAGACCGAGCGCGACGCGATCGCGGAGCACCTCAACCGCAGCGTCGATGAGCTAGAATTGTCCGTGCGTTCCTATAACTGCTTGAAGAACGCAGACATCAAGACGATCGGCGAGCTCGTTCAGAAATCGGAAGCGGAAATGCTGAAGACGAAGAACTTCGGTCGCAAATCCCTCAACGAGATCAAGGAAATCTTGACCACGATGGGACTCTCACTAGGAATGAGAATCGACTCATGAGACATCGCGTCGCACACCGAAAGCTAGGCCGGACCTCGGAGCACCGGCAGAGCTTGTTGCGAAACATGGCCGCTTCACTGATCGCGCACGAGCGTATCCGTACGACCGAAGTGAAGGCCAAAGAGCTCCGACCCTTCGTCGAGAAACTTGTAACCCTGGGAAAGAACGACACGCTCCACGCGCGTCGGCGTGCCTTGTCCATCCTCCCGAGGAAGGACATCGTTCGCCGGCTATTCGGGGAGGTCTCGCCGCGATTCGCCGATCGTCCGGGCGGCTATACCCGCATCATGAAGCTCGGGCCGCGACAAGGCGACGGAGCGCCGATGGCGTTCATCGAGTTCGTGGACTACAAGTTCCAGGGTGGGGAAGCACCGGCTCCCGATAAGGCCGACAAGAAGGCGAAGAAGACGAAAGAAGAGCCGGAAGAGGCCGAAGCCGAGTAGCGCCCGCGAGCAGAGGCGCTAGTCTTTGGATTTCGCCTCTTTCTCGGCTTTGCGGTCCGCAACAATCTTGGCGACGAGGTGCGACGGCACCTCTTCGTAATGCGAGAACTCCATGTGGAAGGCGCCCCGTCCGCCTGTCATGGAAGTTAGCGCCGGCTCGTAAGTCAACATCTCCGCCATCGGGACTTGTGCTTTGATGGCGGTCGAGTTGCCCTTGGAGTCCATTCCCTGCGCCCTTCCGCGGCGGGAGTTCAGGTCGCCCATCACGTCACCGGTGTGGTCGTCCGGGACCGTGATCTCGACATCCATAATGGGCTCGAGAAGGGTGGGCTTGCATTTCTGCATCGCTTCTTTGAATGCCATGGAGCCGGCGATCTTGAACGCCATCTCGGAGGAGTCCACCGCGTGGTGCTTACCGTCGAATACGGTGGCCTTGAAGTCGACCATCGGATAGCCCGCGAGAAAGCCTTTGACGCGGGCTTCCTGGATCCCTTTCTCGACGGCCGGGATGAACTGTTTGGGGATGGCGCCGCCGAACACTTCGTTGCCGAACTGAAAATCGGCGCCGCTCTCGAGAGGCTCGAAGCGCACGTGACAGTCCGCGAACTGCCCGTGTCCACCCGTTTGTTTCTTGTGCCTCGCATGGCACTCCGTTCCGCCGCGGATCGTCTCCCGATACGGCACCTTGGGCGGATGGAGATCGACCTCGACGCCGAACTTTTCCTTTAGGCGTGAGACGACGACCTCGACGTGTAATTGACCGGTACCGGAGAGGATCAGCTCACCTTCACGGTGGAAGCGCAGCATCGGGTCCTCTTCAGCCATTCGTTGCAACGCCTGGCTGATCTTCTCTTCGTCTCCGCGGGATTTCGGTTCGATTGCAAAGCTGATGACGGGCTCGGGGAAATCCACGCGCGGATAAGTGATGGGAGCCGACTTGTCTGCCAGAGTGTCGCCGGTTTGACTCTCTTTGAGCTTTGCCACGGAGGCGATATCACCCGCCCGTACTTCGTCCACGGGGACGGGTTCTTTGCCTTGGAGCAAGGCGAGGCTGCCGACCCGCTCGGCGACGTCCTTCGACATGTTGTGGTACGAAGAGTCCGACTCGAGGCGTCCGCTGACGACGCGAAACATGCTGATCCGACCCGCGAACGGGTCTGCCATGGTCTTGAATACGAAGGCCGAGGCCGGCTCGTCGGCAGATACTTTTCGGCTCAGCGCGGCGCCGTCATCCGTTACACCGTCGGCCTCGCCCCGTTCGTGGGGCGCGGGGCCGATCTGGACGAGAACGTCTAGGATCTGTCTCACGCCGATATTGCTGGTCGCGGAACAAGCGAGCACGGGAAACAGCTTGCCGGAAACGACGGATTGTTTCAGCCCCGATGTGAGCTCATCCGCGGAAAGCTCACCTGCCTCGAAATAGGTTTCCATCAGCGCGTCGTCTGCTTCGGCAACCATCTCCATCAGAGCGCTACGTGCGGCCTCGGCCTCTTCCTTCAGCTCGTCAGGTACGTCTCCTTCTTCGAAGGAGCCATCTTCGCCCCCTGTGGTGACGTAAGATCGCATGTTGATCAGATCGACGACGCCTTTGAAGTCTTTCTCGGCTCCAATCGGAAGCTGGATCGGCACGGCCTCCCGGCCGAACGTTTCTTGAATCGAGTTCAAGGCGCGCTCGAAACTCGAGCGATCGCGGTCGAGTCGGTTCACGACGAACATTCGCGCGGGACCGAATTCATCCGCGAAGTTCCATACCTTTTCCGTTTGCACTTCGACACCGGCGACGCCGCAGACGTTGACGAGCGCGGTGTCGGCGACCCGGAGAGCGCTGCGCGCCTCCTGGATGAAGTTGCCATATCCCGGTGCGTCGAGGATGTTGATCTTGGTCTTGTCCCACTCACAGTGAGCCAGAGACGTCGACAGGCTGATCTTTCGAGCGACCTCGTCGGGATCGAAGTCCGTGACCGTGTTGCCGTCGTCGACTTTGCCCAGCCGATTGACGGCGCCGGCGTCGAAAAGAAACGCCGAGGTGAGCGAGGTTTTGCCAGAGCCACCATGCCCCACGATGGCGACGTTGCGGATACTGGCGGTGTCGTAGACCTTCATCATCCCTCCGTCATTGGTGCGATTACCGGGTCGAGCCCCTCCGGGTTTCGGAACCGGGGATTATAGCACCATGGCCGAACGGTAAGCCATTCCCATGTAAAATGGCGATCACGATGGGATGGCTGGATTCTCTCTACTCGCGCGCGGTGGCCGGCGTCGCCATAACGAGGCGTCGGGTGGTTGCGCTCGGCGCCGGCGGGAGCGGAGTCATCGCCACGCGCGCGGTTCCCGAAGGCCTGGTCGAGCCGCAACCGGTGACGGCGAATGTGAGCTCGGCGTCACAGCTGGGACAGATCGTCGCTGAAGCCTTGGATGAGGTGAGCGCCGTTGGCAGTGGGGTGGCGCTACTCGTGCCCGACCTCGCCGTCTCCACGACCCTCGTTGCCGCCGGTGCCGGGGCATCGAGGCGTGAGCTCGTCGCGGGTCTTGCCGCCGTCCTACCTTATCCAATGAGCGAGGCACGCACGGACTTCTGGCGCGGTCGTCGGGGGGAAGTCCTGGGCGCGGGCATCCGTTCGACGATCGTGAGGCAATTCGAGCAAGTCGTCGAGGCCGCGGATTGCCGGCTGGGTTGGGTCGACGGCACGAGCCTTGCCCGGATTCCATCCTGGGCCCGCAGTGGGGATGGCCCGAGCGGGAAGGAAGTGCAGATTCAGCTTTACCAGGCGCATTACTGCTTGTCGGTTTTCGACGACGGTGAGCTGACGGATTTGCGCGTGAAGTTGAGAGCGCCCGCCGAGCTGGCCGAAATCGCTCGCGAGATCGAGCGCATCCCGAAACGGGACGGCGATACGCGACCGGTAGCGGCGCGCATGTACGGCCCGGGTGCGTCGGAGCTCGCCGCGATGTCGGCGGTGACGACGGTCGATGCCTCGGATCGCGATCCTCTGCCCGAGGCCCTGCAAGCGCTCGTCGCGCGAGGCAACCCGTGAGGCCGGGCATCTACCTTGGCCCGCGGCGCGGCGGCCTCGATCGGATCGTTAGGAGACTCGCCGTGGTCGGTGTCGTGGCGACGCTTGCCCACGCGGGCTGGTACGTACGTACGGAGCTAGAGCTTCGCGAGCTTCGTGCATCCCTGGAAGAGCGAGACCAGCTCGCTCGCGTCGACGTTTTGCCCTGGACACCGGACGAGACGCGCTCGCTGAGGCACTTGGTGGCCGTCTCGGCGTCCGGGGCTCCGGAGGCACTGGCGGCGACGGAGCTGCTTTCACTGCTCGAGGATGTGCTCCCCGAGAGCGTGACCGTCGTCTCCGCGACTCTCACACCCGCCGCGGACGATCCCGGGCTCGTCGTCGAGGCGCTGGCGTCTCGACAGCAGGACATTTCCGATCTCGAAGCCCGCCTGGCGGCCCACGCGAGGGTCGAAAGGACGGAAGTTCTCGAGGAGAGGCGCAGCCGGGATGGCTCGTTCTCGATACGGGTGCAAGCTCGGCTCGTGCCGCAGGCGCCGCGATGAAGACCATCGGGACGGCTGTCATCCTTGTCGCTGTCGTAGTCGCGAACGCGTTTCTCGTAACGCGCGGTCGCGCGCAGAACGATGAAGAGCAGGCCCTCGCTCGCGGTGCAGCGAGCGCCGTGGGTGGGGCTCGACAGGCGGAAGCGGATTCGGCCGACAGGGGGGAGCTCTTGGCGCTCCTTTCCCGAGCCGACAGCTATGCCCGCGATGTCGACGGCATCGGCTCGCTAAGGGATGCGTTGCTGCGCGCGGAGAGTGGTCTCGCGATCGATCGGCTTTCTCTCGACTTTCGAGTGGAGGAGGGATTACCGGCCTCCCTCGGTGGCACACGTATCCACGCGAGTCTCGAGGGGCCCTATCACGCCGTGTGGCGATACCTGGACGCCGTCGAGAGTCAACGCCTCGCACTGTCGCCGGAGACAATCGTGTTGCGTGGTGACGAGGGCGGTGTGAGCGTCGCCGCGCAGTGGACGGCACGGTGGCTCATCGACCCTTCGATCGCGCCGGAATCGCCGGCTCCCGAAGTCGTGGCCGGCCTCGAAAGCTGGCTCTCCCGTCGCTCGGAGTCCCGCTCGACCCGTGACCCGTTCTCTCGCTCACCCGTCGGGGATACGGTGGTCGTGAGCATCTCCGAAACCCCGGAAGAGGCCGTGCCCTTCGCGGGCGCGACCGCGGAGACGGTTGCGCCCGGGCCGATCTTGCCCGAGCTCACCGGCTTCATTCTGGCGCGTCCGGAGCTCGAGGAGGATGTCCGCCGCCGCGTGCTAGCGGCGCTTTCCTACGAAGGAGAGCTGCACCTCGTTGCTGAGGGCGACAGCATCGGGGAGTTCGTCATCGCGCGGATCGCGGCCCGCGAAAGCGTGACTCTCGAGCACGGGCAGGACCACACCCGCATCGAGCTAACCCTCCGCTAGAACGTCAGAATCGAAGATAGCCGGCAGGTATGCCTGCGACGCGCCCCTTCGTTTGGAGGTCGAGCTTCAGCTGATCTTTGCGGCCGGCCATCTGCTCATTGACGGCCTCGAGTCGGTTCTTCTCGGCGGTGAGGCGTTGCGTTTCCTGTCCCGTCATCGGTGTCACCGCGGCCCCGGTGCCGGTCACCGGCGCCACGGGCATGCCACCGCCTCCGAGTGCGGAGGTCGCGGCGATTTGTGCCTCGAGCTGTCGTATGCGCTCGTTGTTCTCGGCGATCGCACCGTCGAGCTCTCTGACCTTGTTCTCATAGTCCTGCTTCATCAGCTGGAACATCTCGAGCTTTTGCTCGAGCGGAGCGTCGGCAGGGATACGATCCGGAAGCTCCGTCTCTCCCGCCTCGTCCGCCGCGGTCATGCGAGTGCCTTCACTAGGGTCTTGCCGTGTCGAATCGAACGAACTCGATCCCGTGACCTCGGTTGGCGGAGCGCTGCCCTCGGGGGGAGCCAGCTCCTCTTCAGAGATGACGCGAGCCGTCTTGCCGTCTTGTTTGTTCTTTTCTCGACGTTCCTTCTCACGCTTGGCAACCTCGACGAGAGATTGCCCGACGGCGAAAGAAGGTACGACGAGGACGAGAGCCAAAAGGAGGATTCTCATCGTGCGCTCCAGATTCGAGTTTCAGGAAAATTCTCTAATATTATAGATCGAGACGGCCCGCCTTGCAGGATAGCGGGCACGGACACTACAATCATGCGCCCCGCTCACCGGCAGCGAAAGGAGATACTAGACGAATGGCAGTCTTCACCGAGCGCATCGCCGCGATGGGTACCGAGAACGCCTTCAAGATCTCGGAGGATGTGGCCCGCGCCCAGGCGCGCGGCGTTGACGTCATCAAGTTCACGATTGGCGAGCCCGACTTCGACAGCGCACCGCATATCAACCAGGTGGGGATTGACAATATCCTCTCCGGCAACACTCACTACACCGACCCGGCGGGGATCCGTGGCCTTCGAGAAGCTATTGCGACGCATGTTGCGAAGACGAGAGGCATCCCGTCGGATCCGGACCGCGTCATCATCCTCGCGGGCGCGAAGCCTGCGATCGGCTACACGATGATGAGCTATGTCGGCCCCGGTGATGACGTCATCTACCCGAGTCCCGGGTTTCCGATCTACGAATCCTGGGTGACTTATCAGGGTGCGACGCCTGTCCCGTTGGTGCTGAGAGAAGACAAAGGGTTCGCTTTTACGCCGGAAGAGCTCGAAGCCCTCGTCACCGAACGCACCAAAGTCGTGATGCTGTGCTCACCTTCGAATCCGACCGGGGGTGTGCTCGACAGGACGCTCCTCGAAGGCGTGGCCGAGGTGGTGACACGCAAAGCCCACCCCGACGTTCGCATCTATTCCGACGAGATTTACGAGCACATCACTTTCGACGGCTTCGAGCAGTTCTCCATCGCCTCCGTTCCCGGGATGGCGGAGCGCACCATCATCGCGAGCGGATTGTCGAAGGGCTTTGCGATGACGGGTTGGCGCCTCGGCTGGGTCATGCTACCGAGCCTCGAAGAGGCGGCGCTGTTCAAGCAGCTCAACATCAACACGGTTAGCTGCGTCCCGCCATTCGCCCAGGAAGCGGGGCGCGAGGCTTTCGAGAACCCGAAGACCGCTGAAGTGGTCGCGAGCATGGTCTCGGAGTTCAAGGCGCGACGTGATTACGTCGTTCCGGCTCTCAACGCGATCGACGGGATCCAGTGCAACACACCTCTCGGCGCTTTCTATGTCTTTCCGAACGTTGGGGGTGTGTGCGAGAACCTCGGCATCCACACCTTCTACGAGCAGCTATCCGATGAGCGAAAAGCGCGCACTAGCCCGGCAACGTTGTTTCAGCGCTTTCTCTTGTACCATCACGGCGTTGCGCTCGTGGACAGACGGAGCTTCGGCGTTCTCGAAAGCGAAGGCCAGCACTTCTTGCGTCTCTCCTACGCCGCGGATATGGATTCGATCAAAGAAGGGGTCGCTCGGATCGGCCGCGGGGCATCGGACCGCGCCGGCTTCGAGGCATTCACGGCCGATTCAGTAGCATTGGGAGTTTGAGCTCGTGAAGATTTTTGCAACTCGCCTGATCCCGGAAGCCGGCCAGACGATCCTCGAATCCGCCGCGGACGTCGACGTCGCGGTCCGTGTCGAGGACGCGCTCGTACCGAGAGACAAGATACTCGCGGGCATCCGGGACGCGGACGTACTGGTCTCGCTGCTGACGGAAGCCGTCGACCGAGAGGTCCTCGCCGCCGGAACGTCGCTCCGGGGCGTGGCGAACTACGCCGTCGGCTACAACAATATCGACGTGGCAGCGGCGACGGAGCTCGGCATTCCCGTGACGAATACGCCTGGCGTGCTGACCGATACGACGGCGGATCTTGCATGGACGCTCCTTATGGCTGCGGCTCGGAACGTCGTGCCCGCGGATCGCTACATGCGCTCCGGCAAGTACAAGATTTGGGGCCCGTCATTGTTCCTCGGCGTCGACGTCTCGAAGGGTGGTGACGGAAGGAGCAAGGTGCTCGGCATTGTCGGCTTTGGCCGGATCGGGCGTGCGATGTTTCGCCGGGCCCAGGGCTTCGACATGCGGGTTATCGCCTTCGACCCACCGCTTCGAGAGCTCATCGACGAGACCGACGGGGTCGACTACGCGGAGATGGACGAGCTTCTCGCCGAGAGTGATTTCGTGTCTCTCCACACGGACTTGAACGACACGACGCACCATCTCATCGGTGCGGCCGAGCTGACCGCCATGAAATCGGACGCGTGCCTCATCAACACCGCGCGCGGGCCGATCATCGACGAGAAGGCGTTGGTTGCGGCGCTCGCTAGCGGAGAGATCGGAGCCGCGGGTCTAGACGTCTTCGAGGGCGAGCCGGCGATGGCCGAGGGCCTGAACGAGCTCGACAACGCCGTGATCCTTCCGCATATAGCCTCCGCGAGCCGAGACACGCGCAACAAGATGGCGACGATGTGCGCGGAGAACGCACTCGCCCATCTCGAGCTCGCGCGCGCGCCGAACTGCGTGAATCCGGAAGTCTACGATACCGCCGCCTATCGCGAGCGCGCTGCCGAATAGCGCGGCGGCCTAGCCCTCCGCGAGCTCGTCCAGGATGGCTTGCGCGTGGCGTATGTGAGGGATGACGATCGAGCCTCCCACGATGAGCGCGACGTCGAAGACTTCTGCGAACTCGTTCCGGCTTACTCCCGCGTCGTGGCACTGCAAGATGTGGTACGTGATGCAGTCGTTACAGCGCAGCACCATGGAGGCGGACAGACCCATGAGCTCTTTCGTCTTCGACGTTAGCGCCCCCTCGCGATAGACGGCGCTATCCAAATTGAAAAATCGCTTTGTCTCTCGCGTCCCGGCGGCGAGTATCCCTTCGTTCATGTCGGTACGGAACTTGTTGAATTCGTTGATTTTCGTGCCCATTATCTCTCCTGCGCGAATCGCGCGATATGTCACTTCAACGGTGCCGATGATACAATGTCGATAGCCGTCCGGAGCAGGATCCTCTAACCGCCCGCCATGTCCACACCCCAAAAGATCGGCAAATACGTCGTCCTCGGCGAGCTCGGCCGGGGCGCGATGGGCACGGTCTTCAAGGCGCGTGATCCGATGTTGGACCGACTCGTCGCCATCAAGATGATGTCGGACGAGCTCGTCATCGAAGAGGAGATGCGCGGCCGGTTCATTCGTGAAGCAAAGTCGGTCGCCGCATTGCAGCACCCGAACGTCGTGACGATCTTCGAGTTCGGCGAGCTGCCGGGAAACGGTGCCCAGTACATCGTGATGGAGCTTCTCGATGGGCAGAGCCTCTCCGAAATGATCGAGAACAACAAGCCGGAGCGGCTGGAGGACAAGATCTCGATCATCAGCCAGGTTTGTCGTGGGCTGGACTACGCGCATAAAAGGGGCGTCATTCATCGAGACGTGAAGCCGGGCAATATCCAAGTACTTCCAACCGGGACCGCGAAAGTCCTGGATTTCGGAATCGCGGCCGGGGGATCGTCCAACGTCAAGACGAAGACCGGCCTGGTGATGGGAACGCCGAACTACATGGCTCCCGAGCAGATCAAAGGCGAGAAGGTCGATCACCGCGCCGATATGTGGGCGGTCGGTGTCATCCTTCACGAATTGTTGACGGGGGAGCGTCCGTTCGCGGCGGATACCGTCCCGGCTCTCGTGTATCGCATCGTGCACCAAGACCCCCCCGTCCTGGACGCTCGCGCGCTCGGGATGCCGGAGAAGCTCACCTCGGTCGCGTCGAGAATTCTCAGCAAATCCGCCGATGATCGGTTCAAGGATCTCGATCATCTGGCGAAGATCCTCGAACAGGTCATGGGTGCGGAGCCTTCCGGGCCGTCTCCGGAATACGGCGATAGTCGACAACGGACCTATCGAACGCATCTCGAATTGGCTCGTGGTCTTCTACAAAAGTCGGAGCCGGCGCGTGCGCTCGAGGCGGCGCGCCGGGCGCAGGCGCTCGAGCCGTCCAATCCATCCGTGGTGGACCTGGTGGCGGAGATCGAAGCGGCGCTCGAGCTCATGCAGTCGGAGCCCACGATCGTACAAACGGGAACGCCGCGTTCGTTCGACGCGTCTCGGTGGGTGGACGAAGCGCGCATGGCGCTCACCGGCGGGAATCGAAGCGAGGCGATGCGAATTCTGAACGACGTGCTCGCGGTCGATCCCGGCTTCGGACCCGCCCTCGAGCTGCAAGATCTCATCGACAAGCCCGCCCGCCCGGGACGCACCCCTACCGGCTCCGGCCGTCTCCGCACGCACCGCCAGCGAGTACGCCCGGAGCTAACGTTCATGGAAGTTGCCACGTTTGGTGAGCCGCCGGGCATCCAGGTGCTCTCGGTGGGGCCTCCCGCCGGTGTGGTCGCCGTCGGAGGTACGGACGGCTCGGTGCGCCTTTGGGACATCGACGCCCGGAGCCGGCTCGCGAATTTTCGCACCGAGCTACATAAGCGGGCGGGTCACGAGGCGCTCGTCACATCTCTTGCCTTTTCGCCGGACGGAGCGTTCCTCGCCTCGGGCCACGTGGATGGTCGGATTCATCTGTGGAGCCTCGATATGGGCGAGGAGATCCTCGTCCGCCTGCAACACGATGCGTCGATCGGTCAGATCGCGTTCTCTCCCGACGGCCAGATTCTGGCTTCCGGAGGGCTCGACAGCACCCTGAAGCTTTGGGACGTTTCGCTCTTGCGGCACGGGGAGGCGCAACGTCGCTTGATACGGCAACCCGCGGGCGTCACGACGGTCGTGTACTCGCGAGACGGGACACAGCTCGTCACCGGTCATACGAACCGAATCTTTCGCGTCCACGACGTTGCCAACGGTCGGCTGACGGCCACGCTTCGTGGCCACGGCGCCGCGATCACGACGGCGGTTCTCTCGCCTGATGGCTCGCATCTCGCCACCGGCGCGCGCGATTGTATGATTCGCTTATTCGATCTCAATCGGCGCGAGGAGGTCAAGACGCTCTCGGGTCACAAGAAGGCGATCACGGGGCTGTCTTATTTCCCTCGAGGAAGCGAGCTTGCGAGCGTATCGATGGACAATAGTGTCGTCATCTGGGATCTCGAATCCGGTGAAGCGCGCACGACGCTATGGGGTGGGACGGAAGAGAGCTTTGCGAGCGTCGTCGCGACGGGAGAGGAACCCCTGATCGTGGGCGGTCTGAGCGATGGCAGCTTGCGGGTATGGATGCCGGAATAGGGCGGCGTCGAGACCCGCCGACTAGGTCATGACGCCTACCGGTAGCACGAGCTGAAGACTCCAGCGCGCGTCTTCACGGCGGTCGAGTCGGACGAGCGAAGCCGGGTGGAAGACGACGACCGGCATGCTCTCGTCCTGCGCCAGAAGGGCCCCCGAGATACGATTCAGAAAGGGTAGGTGGCCCACGACCATGACGTTTTTCGACAGGCCCGCGGCTTCTCGCCGCAGTGGGTTGATGTCGTCGTCGGGTCCGATACCGGTTACCTGTCGGCTCGGACAAGACAGCGCCTGCTCGAACTCCTGCGCCGTTTGCAGCGAGCGTAGCGCGTCGGAGTACCGAATCTCTTCTACGGACACTCCGAGCCGCGCAGCGAACTGAGCCGCGCGCTTTACTTGGGAACGGCCGTTCCCGGATAAAGGGGGGCCGCCTCCGGCATCACCCGTCGCATCGTTGGCGTCCACGTCGCCGCAACGCACCAAGTAGAGCTCCATGACTAAGGTCCTCTCTTCGTCAGCTTCGTGCCAGGGAAACTCAGCTGTTCTACGTTGTTTCTGAAGGTCTGCCTTCAATTCTACCTGCAATCGTAGGCACTTTCTAGGGGCCCGGCCCCGCGGCGCGGAGTCAAAACGTACGAACAGCAGGCGAGCACTCTCGCCGCTCGCAGCGCTCTTCGCCAACTATCGGGAGTTGCACTATACTTCTCGGCTTTCAGACAGGGGGAGACGGAAAATTGTCGGGGACGAAAATTGCCTACTTTTCGATGGAGGTCGGGCTCGGTGACGAGATGCCGACCTATTCGGGCGGGCTAGGGGTCCTCGCCGGAGACACCTTGCGTGCGGCCGCCGACCGCGGTGCTCCTCTCGTGGCGGTCACGTTGCTCCATCGCAAGGGGTACTTTCGTCAGACTCTGGACTCGACCGGCGTCCAGAGTGAAGAGGCTGATGAGTGGGCCGTGACGGAGCATTTGGTGCCCATGAAAGAGGTCGTGAAGGTCTCGATCTCGGGCCAGTCGGTCGCGATCCGCGCATGGCGCAAGCAAATCGTGGGTGTGCTCGGTGACGAGGTGCCGGTCTATTTCCTCGACTGCGATCTTCCCGACAACGACGATTCGAGCCGCCGGTTGACGGACTCACTCTACGGTGGCGACGATCGCTATCGGTTGGCGCAAGAAGCGGTGCTCGGCATCGGTGGCGTGCGGATGCTCGACGCCCTCGGCTATACCGAGGTGACGACCTATCACATGAACGAGGGGCACGCGGCTCTCCTCACTCTCGAGCTCATCGAGCGGAGCGCTCGGGCGGGTGGCCGAGACGAGCCGGAAAGCGAAGACATCGAAACTGTTCGCGACCACTGCGTCTTTACGACCCACACGCCGGTCGCGGCCGGGCATGACCGTTTCCCCGTGGACACGGCGCTCGAGGTCCTCGGCGCGACCGCGTGGGGTCGGCTTCGACAGCTCTATTCGATGGACGACCTGAACATGACGAAGCTCGCGCTTCGCCATAGCCGCTATGTGAACGGCGTTGCCCGACGGCACGGCGAAGTCACCAGAGACATGTTCGAGGGATATGACATCGAAGCGATCACGAATGGCGTGCACGCCGCCACTTGGGCCGCCGCCTCCACCCAAGCGCTGTTCGACCGCCACATTCCTTCATGGCGGACCGACAATCAGAGCTTGCGCTACCTGGCTCTCGTGCCTCTCGAGGAGATTCGAGGCGCGCATCTGAAAGCCAAGAGAGCGCTTGTCGAGGAGATCCGCCAGAGGGCGGACGTCTCTTTCGATGTCGATCGTTTCACCATCGGCTTCGCACGCAGGGCGACCGCATATAAGCGCGGCGACTTGCTCCTGTCGGACCCGGAACGGTTGAAACGCTTGGCGAAGGAGGTCGGCCCTATTCAGATCGTCTATGCCGGCAAGGCCCATCCGCACGATAGTCATGGCAAAGACATCATCCGGAACATTGTTGCCGCGGGGAGCGGTCTCGAAGACGATGACGTGCGGCTCGTCTATTTGAGTAACTACGGTATGGAGCTCGGCGGCTTACTGACAGCCGGGTGCGATCTGTGGTTGAACACACCGGAAGCACCGAAAGAGGCGTCGGGAACGAGTGGTATGAAGGCTGCTTTGAACGGCGTGCCGAGCTTGAGCGTCCTCGATGGGTGGTGGGTCGAAGGCCATATCGAAGACGTCACCGGTTGGTCGATTGAAGGGGGCGATGATGACGCCGCTTCACTCTACGAGAAGCTCGAGGCAAAGATACTGCCTTTGTTCTACGGCAATGGGGATGGCTATGAGCGTGTCGCCCGGTTCGCGATGTCGCTCAATGGCTCCTTTTTCAATACCGAGCGGATGGTGAGCGAGTACTCTCGCAACGCTTACCGTTTGGCCCGCTAGACGGCAACCGTCATGGGCTATCTCGAGACACTGAGCTCCGGCATCGAGATCGTCTCCACGAGAGCCGAGCACGCGCGAGAGCTCGAGCAGTTGCAGTGCGTCGTCTTCGCGACGCTCGCGGACGAAGAACGCTTCAAGGCCGAGCACTATCTGAAGCACATCGAACTGTTTCCGGAGGGGCAGTTCGTCGCGCTCGACCAAGGCCGAGTGGTCGGCATGACGAGCACGGTTCGGTGCCGGTTCGACTTCGACCACCCGGGGCATCGCTTCGCGGATGTCATCCAGGGGGGGTGGCTGACGTCTCACGAACCGGACGGCGATTGGCTCTATGGCGCTGACATGGGCACCCACCCCGACTACCGTCGCCGCGGCATCGCTCGGGGGCTCTATGCCGCGCGGAAGAGCACCGTGAGCCGTTTGGGACTCCGGGGCCAGGTGATGGTCGGCATGTTGAGAGGCTACGGTGCGGTCAAACAAGAAATGAGTGCCGAGGCTTACTATCAGTCCTTGATTTCAGGCGATCGCTCCGACCCCACGATCTCCGCGCAGCTCAAAGTCGGCTTCGAGCCGAGAGGGCTCGTGCCCGACTATCTCAACGATCCGGTGTGTGACAACTACGGGGTCTTGATGGTGATGACGCAGGAGAAAGACGAGCGCGAGTGATGGGGCATATCCAGTTGCAGACGGAGATTCCGGGACCCAAGGCACGAGAGATCCTCGCGCGGCGCAGTGCCGCCGTCTCGAGCGGACTAGGGCGCGCTACTGACGTCGTCGTCGAGAGCGCGAGTGGCGCGCTCGTGTACGACGTCGACGGCAATACGCTGATCGACTTCGCGGGAGGGATCGGGATGCTCGCTGTCGGACATTGCCCGCCGGGCGTATCCGAAGCTCTATCGGTGCAGGCGCGAAAGCTGATCCACCTGTGCGCCATCGTCGGCACCTACGAGCCCTATGTCCTGCTCGCCGAAACGCTGAACGCGCTGACACCCGGCGACTTCGCGAAGAAGACGCTGTTGAGCAACAGCGGAGCGGAAGCGGTCGAGAATGCCGTCAAGCTTTCCCGCGCCCATACGAAACGTCAGGCGGTCGTCGTCTTCGAGGGTGCGTATCACGGGCGCACGCTCCTGACGATGAGCTTGACGAGTAAGTACAACCTGTTCAAGAAGGGTTTCGGGCCGTTCGCTCCCGAGGTCTATCGCTTCCCGGTGCCGAACCTCTACCGCCGCCCCACGTCGATGACGGAGTCGCAATATTTGGATGCCTGCCTCGAACGGCTCGACCATGCGTTCGTCGCGCAGGTCGATCCCGCGGCGGTCGCGGCGGTGATCATCGAGCCGGTACAAGGAGAGGCGGGCTTTCTACCGGTTCCGGCCGTGTTTCTCGAGCGTATCCGTGAGCTATGTGACCGCCACGATATGGTCATGGTGGTGGACGAGGTTCAGTGCGGGATGGGGAGGACCGGCAAGCTGTTCGCGATCGAGCACTACGGCATCGTTCCCGACCTCGTGGTGATGGCGAAGTCGTTGGGCGCGGGCATGCCGATCAGCGCGTTGACGGGCCGGGCAGAGATTTTGGACGCGTCCCATCCCGGCGGTGTCGGCGGCACTTATGGCGGGAGCCCGCTCGCCTGCGTCGGCGCTCTCGAGGCGATCGCGACCATCCGGACCGAGGCGTTCCTTTCCCGGGCTCGAGAAGTGGGCGCGCTATTGGAACAACGCCTCGAGTCGTGGAAGGAGCGTTTTGCGCTGGTGGGTGACGTCAGGGGACTGGGTCCGATGCGCCTCGTCGAGTTCGTTTTGGACCGCGACACAAAAGAGCCGGCCCCGGATCGAACTCTAGCCATCATCAAGCGTGCGGTCGCTTCCGGCCTCGTACTCATCCGCGCGGGCCTGTACAGCAACGCGATCCGATTGCTCCCTCCGCTCAACGCGCCGGATGACGTGCTCGACGAAGGGCTCGATGTGCTCGAGGAGGCGATCGCGGCGGACGAGCGTGAGAGCGGCAAGGCGTGACGGACCTGATCGTTCACGGCGGTACGTTGCTGACCCAGGATGGGAACGTCGAGGCGGAGGCGCTCGCCGTCACGGCGGGAAGAATCGAGGCCGTCGGCCGCGTCCAAGACATCGAGCCCTTGGCGGGGCCCTCGACGAAGCGGTTCGACCTCGACGGACGCACACTCGTCCCAGGCTTCAATGACGCCCACGTGCACGTCTGGAAGGTCGGGCAGCTCCTCAGCGCAATCCTCGACCTCCGAGGCGTCTCGAGCTTGAAGGAGCTCGAGCGACGTCTCGTCGAGCGACATCGTGATCTGCCGGAGGGCGCGTGGTTGTTGGGCCGCGGTTATAACGAGGCGCTCATGGCGGAAGGACGCCAGCCGAGCCGTCACGACCTGGACCGGGCGGCGGGGAGCCGCCCGGTGGCGCTCACGAGAACGTGCGGTCACATGATGGTCGTCAACAGTCGGGCTCTCGAGCTTGCGGGTGTGGACCGCACCACGGCGGATCCTCCGGGCGGCGCTATCCTTCGCGATGCGGCGGGGGAGCCGAGCGGGCTGTTGCAGGAAACTGCGATGGGTTTTGCGAAAGAGGTCATGCCACACCCGAGCGTCGCGGAATATGCCGAGATGGTCGTGGCGGCGAATGACCGCCAGCTCCAAAAGGGTATTACCAGCGTCACCGAAGCCGGAGCCTACCTCGACCTCATCGCGGCCTATCGCGCGCTCGACGACGACCAACGGCTCCGCGTCAGGGCGAATGTCATGGCGATGCGTCTGGTCGATGAGCAGGTCGAGCCGCTGCCGATCCCCGAGCGCTATGTCTCGGACACGCTGCGAGTCGATTCCGTGAAGCTGTTCGCGGATGGGGGGCTCTCGGGGGCGACCGCCGCCCTCCGGTCGCGTTACCGACACGTGGATGGCACCGGTCTATTGCGGGCGGACGCCGATGCACTGTTCGAGCTTTCGCTCGAGCCCCGGGACGCGGATCTTCGAATTTGTACCCACGCGATCGGAGACGCCGCGATCGACGCGGTACTCGATGCTTATGAACGACTGGGCGGCACCGGCTATCGGATCGAGCACTTCGGTCTTCCCGATGCCCGGCAGCTGTCGCGGGCGAAACGCCTCGGCGTGATGGCCGCGCCCCAAACGATCTTCATCCATAGTCTCGGTCCCAATTTTCTGCGGCATCTCACGGAGGATTACTTGGAGCGCGCCTACCCCATCCGCTCGATGCTCGGCGCCGGCTTGGTCGTGGCATTGTCGAGTGATGCACCCGTCGTTCCGGACGACCACCCCTTGGCCGGCATCGAAGCCGCGGTGACGCGTCGCTCTCTCGACGGCACTGTGATCGCGCCCGACGAAAGCGTCACGGTGGCGCAAGCGCTCTACGCGTATACGATGGGCGGCGCGATCGCGAGCGGCGATGGGGACAATCGGGGGAGCTTGAGCCAGGGAAAGTGGGCCGATATGGTCGTGCTCGACCGCAACCCCTTGGCGATACCGCCCGACGAGCTATCCTCCGCGAGCGTGCGAGCCACGTTCGTCGCCGGCGAGCAGTGCTATGCGACGTAGCCAGTGTAGAATGCCGCCGAAGGGCCCTCCTCGCACCACGCATGGTGGTCCCAATCACGAAAACGGGCCGGCTCCGGCGACGCGTGCATTATCGCACGTCGTCTGACGAGACTCACGTTTTCGTACAGCGAAGTCGACAAGCTCGGTTCAAGAATGGAACGCCTCCCGAATCTCGAGATCCACATTCGCTCTCCGGAGATCTCTCTCAAAGGGCGCAACAAGAGAGATTTCTGGCATCGACTCAAGAGCAACGTCCAGCTCGTCCTGGGGGCGCGCGGACTCGATTGGCCGGTGAAGGTATCGAAGGGCCGTCTTTTCGTGGAAGTCGACGACTACACGGAGGCGGTTCTGGAGCAGGCCGTCGGTGCACTAAAGGACGTGTCCGGTGTGACTGCGGTCGCCGTCGCGATCGGTCGCACCCGTGAGGCACTCGAGCGGGGCGGTGAGCTGGATCGGGAGCAGTACGAGGAAATCCTTCTCCACCTCGCGTGCCAGAGCTACGCTCCGGACGCGAGTTTCGCGATCCGCGCGCGCCGTATCGACAAGAGTTTTCCGATGCCGACCGCAGCGCTCGAGACCTGGCTTGGTCAGGTGATCCGCGAGCGGACGGACTGGGACCGGGTTCAGTTGACGGAGCCCGATCAAACGTTCTACATCGACATCTACGCCGATAGCGTGTTCTTCTACGCATCACGGGCGAAAGGGATCGGAGGCTTGCCGGTCGGCTCGAGCGGCCACGTCCTGGGGCTACTCTCGGGCGGCATCGATTCCCCGGCAGCGACTTTTCTCATGGCTCGCCGCGGATGCACCGTCGACTGGCTACATATGAGCGCGGTGCCAGTGACGGAGGCCGGCTTCGTCGATTCGCTGCCCGACCGCCTCGCGCAGCAGCTCAGCCGCTACACGCTGCGCTCCCGGCTCTTCGTCGTGCCGTACACGCACTTCGACCTGGCCTTGAAGGGCAAGACGACGGGCTATGAGCCGATGCTGTTTCGCCGCTTCTTGTTCCGCGTCGGTGAAGCGCTCGCTGCGAGGACATCGGCCGTCAGTCTCGTGACCGGAGACAGTCTCTCGCAGGTGGCGTCTCAGACCATCGAGAATCTCATCACCGTCGACAAAGCGGTCGACATTCCGGTCTTGAGGCCTCTGATCGGCATGGACAAGCAGGAGATCATGGACTTGGCCGCCCGCATCGGTACCTACGAGATGTCGATCGAGCCGTACAAAGATTGCTGTGCGCTCTATACGCGTCGGGTGCGCACCCGCACGCGCGACCACGTTCTATCGTCGATGGAAGAGAGCGACTTTCCAAGCGCAGCCTCCCTGGTCGAGGCATCGCTCTCCGATGCGCTTTGGGCAAGGTATCGATGCGGCGAACGGGTGTCCGTTGAAAGTGACGTCTCGAGGCTTTCGCGCGATCGCGACGCTTCGTAGTCGCCCCGGCCCGAGAGGCTAGTCCGCGCGTTGGTAGACTTCGATGACCGGATTGATCTTGGCCATGTTTCCGAGAATCCCGTCGAAATCGAGGAGCATGGGCGATGGCGCGGATTGGTGGCGGAACGCGAGCCCGTAACCCGCGCGCCCGGCCGCGAGGCTTCCGAAGAACTCGCCCTCGCGACTCTCCGGGGGGAACCGCGCCGCATATTCCGGATTGATGACCAGGTAGCTCGGCCGTGAGCGTTCGATGACGGAGCTCGTCGGCCGCAGTCGTCGTGCCGGAAACGCATCGAGCCTCGGAAGGTAGTATTCGGGACCGATGAAGCCGATGACGGCGTCCGACTCTCTCTCGGACAGCCATTGCTCGACGGTATAGCGGGAGTCGTCTAGCAGCAGCACGTCCACCGAAGCGGCGTAAAGGCTCGAATAGAGCAGCACGGCCGCCACCCCTGCGCGATACCATCGATGCCGGCCCGTCCATAGGGCCGCGAGGCAATGTCCTGCGAACAAAGCGAAGATCAGCGAAAGCGGGACGATATAGCGAAGCCACGTGCTCCGCACCGGTGCGATGAAGAAGAGGTAGTAGGACACTCCCGCGGCCAAGACCCACAGCGCTTCCGGTCGGTCTCGCCGGTGACGCCACGAAAGCCACACGCCTCCCGCCGCTGCGATCGTGAACGGCCAACCGAGAGAGAACCGCAGGTGGCGCAAGCTTTGGAGCGCGAGTGAAATCTGCTGAGACGGACCACTCTCGAAGCTGCTGTAGTGGCCTCGCGCCCAGAGGATCTCCTCGAAGTGGTGGATGAATCCCCAGAAGTTGAACACCGCGTTATGGATGACGAGGAACAGAAAGGTCGCGATCGCAGCGGTCGTTAGAAGCCCACGATCGAAAAACGGCCCGCTGCGCCGCCAGTGGCGGACGAGGTACAGCCCGACCGGAACGATGTAGAAGGCGTAGGCCTGATCCTTCGTGCACATGGCAACGACTGCCATGACGGCGAACAGGTTACGATCCCTCCGTCGCTCCGTCTTGAGGTGGCGGACGAAGAAATAGAGAGACCACAACACCCAAAAAGCAGCCGGCACATCCAGGTTCGCGAACTTCGCGTAGTAGACGAACGTGGCGCTGAGCGCGGCCACGATCGTCGCGAAGAGCGCTGCCGGCGGGGCGAACAACTCCTCGCCGAGGCGGTAGATGAGGATCAAGATACCGACGCCCATCGCCAAGGAAATCACGCGGCCGAGGACATAGAACCAAGTCCGACCCGAGACGGAGTCGACCTCCACGAGATCGAGCCCGATCACGGGTAGATAGCTCGCCGCGAGAACGTAATAGTGAAACGGGGGATAGGCGGGCTGGTGCCAGTCCCCGGAGAACTTCTCGTCGATCCCTTTGAGGATAATCGGAGGTTGAAGCTCGTCGGGAGCCCAGGCGAAACGGGAGGGAAGTCCCCACCACGCCGCTGTGACGTTGAGCCCGAGGCTCAGAAAAATCACGACGAGCAAAGCACTCGTGCGGCGGCTCATCGCGATGGACTCGACAGCAGCAAGACGCAAGAGAGGCTCACGAGCGCGCCGATGCCAAGCGCGCCTACGCGCGAGCCGTCGCTGACGTAACCGATCGCCCCGTAGAGTAGAAGCCCATTTGCGAAGAAATTGAGGACCAGTCCCCACGCTCTTAGCGATGCCGGTCCGATCCGTTGCTCCAAACGCATCACTCGAACCACCAGCCGAGACGGTTGAAAACGTAGATGATCGCGATGCTGTTCAACAGCGTGACTTGAAGCATGAGTCCTAGATTCCAAAACCGCGAATGTGAGCGGCCTTCACCGATGGCGTTCTCGTCGTTCAGCAAGAGATAGAACGACCACGCGACGATATTGTCGGTCAAGGACAAGAACGCGCCAATGGCGATGACGAGAAATACCGGTCTCGGGTACCACACCGCCAAGAATCCGACCTGAGGCAACAATGCCGCCGCGCGCCATCGCCAGCGGCTCGTGTCGTGCTCCCACCCGAACGCTTCGTGAATGGCCATCGCGCCGGCGATACTCATCCCGACCGTCGTGGATATCGGCACCGCCAGGAAACCGATATAGAAGAGGATAGGCGCCCATGTCGATCCGAGCAAGGGCTCGAGCGCCGCCGCCAGCTCTTGAGCGGTCTCGGGATGTGCTCCGGAGACGAACAGTGTCTCGGCGAATACCGCCAGGACGAGAAAGTTGACGATCACGAAGGGCAGGAAGAGTCCGAAGCTCATGTCGAAGCGGGCCAACGGCTCGTGCTCGCGCCCCCACCCCCGCGCGAGCCCCGCCTGGTTGAACAAGAACCAGTCCATCACGCCGATTGCGGCGGCAGAGGACGCCACGAAGATGTCCAGTCCGTAGCCACCCGGCGGCAGCCATGGCACGAAGAGGCCTCTGAGGGCTGCGGGCCAGTTGACACCGGTCACGAAGAGGCACGCACCGAACGCGACGAACATGACGGCGATGCTGAGCTTCATGTAGGTCTCGACGAAGCGGATGCCGCGCCGGCCGCCGCGCCCATAGCTGAGCGTGAGCCAGCTCGTGACCGCCATGTAGAGCACCCAGTTCACCTGCCGCGGAAAGTGGAAACCGACGCGAGCAGCGAGGGACTCGATCAAGTGCGTGCCCAAGCTGTATTGCCCGTAGTTGAAGATGATCGCCACCGCGGCGGTTCCGACGAGAGCCGTCATGAGCGAGCCTACGAGCCAGCCGTGGTGTCGATTCTGGAGGGCCACCGCGCCCTGACCGCGAGTCGTGAAGCGGGCCATCGCGGCCATCATGAACAGGCCGAGTCCCATGGAGACCCACAGGAGCCACGCCGTTTTGTAACCGAAGCGGGCGCCGGATAGCATCGCGGCCGTTAGTGTTCCCGCTCCCAGCGTGAGCGCGGCATCCATGAATCCCGGCCCGCCGAGCTGGAAGTAGCCGAGCCACCGGCGAAGAGGGGGCAAGGCGCGGAGTCGCCGCAGCTCGACTAGCTCCGGCGACTCCATGTCTTTCAGGTCTATCCGAACTCGATTCCCTGGGCGAGGGGCAGATCTTTCGACCAGTTGATCGTGTTGGTTTGTCGCCTCATATACGCTTTCCAGGCGTCGGAGCCGGATTCGCGCCCACCTCCGGTCTCTTTCTCGCCACCGAAGGCGCCCCCGATCTCCGCGCCGGACGTTCCGATATTCACGTTCGCGATGCCGCAATCCGACCCCGCGGCGGACAAGAACGTCTCCGCCGTGCGCATGCTGTCGGTGAAGATCGCGCTCGATAGGCCTTGAGGGACCCCGTTGTGGATCTGAAGCGCCTCGTCCACCGTGTCGTATTCGAGGATGTACAGTATCGGGGCGAAAGTCTCTTCCTCGACGATGGCCGATTGCGACGGCATCCGCGCGATCACGGGCTCGACGAAGTTCGGTCCCTTGTCACCGAGCTTCTTACCTCCCGTCAGGAGGGTGCCGCCTTGCTCCTTCACTTTGTCGATGGCGGCGAACATGTCGTCCACGGCCCCGGGATTCACGAGTGGCCCCATGAGCGTCGCTTCGTTGAGCGGGTCGCCGATGCGAACCTGCTGATAGGCCTTGACGAGTCGATCGCAGAGCTCGTCGGCGATGTTCTTCTGGACGATGATCCGACGCGTGCTCGTACACCTCTGTCCGGCCGTCCCCACGGCACCGAAGAGGATCGCGCGCGTGGCGATGTCGAGGTCTGCGTCCTCGGCGACGATGATGGCGTTGTTGCCGCCGAGCTCGAGGATGGTTCCCCCGAAACGCTTGGCGACGGCCTCGGAGACGTGCCGTCCGACTCCGGTGGAGCCGGTAAATGACACGAGCGCCGCGCGCGGGTCGTTGAGCATCAGCTCGCCGACGCCCCGACCCGAGCCGATGGCGAGTGTGAAGATGCCACTCAAGCCGTGCTTCTCCATCACTCCGTTCGCGACGTTCTGTACTGCGATCGCGGTCAAAGGCGTATCGCTCGACGGCTTCCACAAAACGGGGTCCCCGCAAACGGCAGCGATAGCGGTGTTCCAAGACCAGACCGCCATCGGGAAATTGAATGCGGTGATGATCCCGACGACGCCGAGGGGGTGCCATTGCTCGTACATGCGATGCTGGGGCCGCTCCGAGTTCATGGTCAGCCCATAGAGCTGGCGTGACAAGCCGACGGAGAAATCACAGATGTCGATCATCTCCTGGACTTCGCCGTGCCCCTCCGCGCGGATCTTCCCCATTTCGAGCGAGATGAGGTCGCCTAGCGGTTCTTTGAGCTCACGAAGCGCATCGCCCAAGTCGCGCACGACTTGACCGCGCTCGGGAGCCGGTACCGTGCGCCAGGTCTGAAACGCTTCATGTGCATGTGCCATGACGGTTTCGTAGGTATCAGCGGTGGCCTGGACAATCGTTGCGATAGGCTCGCCCGTCGTCGGGTTCAGCGAGACGAGCTCCTTGCCGTTCGGATCGGAGATCCAGCCGTTGGGGCCGAGACAAGCGCCGGCGTTGACATCCTCGATGCCAAGGCGGCCGAGTAGGGCCTTGTGGTCTTCCATTACTGTTGCCATTCGAGTGACTCCTCCGTGGCCACGATACGTTGCGCGGCCGAACCCACCATGGTAGCGATCCAAGCGTCGCTAGCGCAAGCGGCCGATGAAGTCCGCCATCGCCATCGCGTAGAAGCCTCCGGTGAAGCCCAGAAATCGAAACGGCTCCGGCGGGAGCGGCATCATCGAGTCGTTCGAATAGAGGAGGTTGGACCAGCGCTGGCGCCAGAAACTCTCGTTCTGGACGGCCCGCATCGCTTACTATTACACGTCTTGTTCGAGTCTAAGGAGTCCCGATGACGCGATGCCTCTCACACCGGAACCTCGTTTGGGCGCTCGTGCTCGTGCTCGGTGCCGGTGCGGCTTGTAGCCGTTCCGACGTCCTGCGCGCGTCGCATCAGTGGCCGGACGGCGATGTTCGAGGCGAGCTCCTCGAGCTCATCCAGCAGGAGCTTGCGGACTCCGATGTCGGGCTCGAGATGCGGATCTATCCCGGCCAGTCTCTGTTCGGTGCGAACGAGCAATGGGCGGCCATGTCGCGCGGTCGACTCGACATTTCCGTCTTTCCTCTGGCCTACGCGGCGGGACGACATCCGGAGTTCAACGTCACGTTGATGCCGGGTCTGGTAACGAGCCATGAGCATGCGGCGCGTGTCAACGAATCCGCCTATATGGATGCCATCCGGGCCAAGATCGAGGAGGCCGGGGTGGTGGTGCTCGCCGATGCCTGGCTCGCCGGCGGGTTCGCCTCGAAGAAAGGCTGCATCCTGAGCCCGGACGATGTGCGCGGGCAGACGATCCGGGGAGCGGGGAAGGGGTTCGAGCAGATGCTCCTGGGCGCCGGCGGCTCGGTCACCTCGATGGCGAGCTCCGAGATCTACACCGCCATGCAAACGGGCGTGCTCGATGCGACGATCACGAGCAGCATCAGCTTCGTTTCCTTCCGCCTCTATGAGCAAGTCGCTTGTCTCACGGCGCCCGGGGATACCGCCCTCTGGTTCATGTATGAGCCGATTCTGATGGCGAAGAGCCGCTTCGACGATCTGACCGAGCCACAGCGCGCGGCGGTGATGCGCGCATCCGCCAAAGCGGAGGCCTTCTTCATCGAGCAGGCGAAGGCGCTCGACCGCAAAGCCGAAGAAGCGTTCCGGAATGCGGGTGTCGAGGTCGTTCACATGAACGAAGAGCACTTGGCTCAATGGCGTGCCATTGCTCGCGACACTTCGCACAAGCTCTTCGCTTCCGAGGTCGAAGGCGGACAGTCGCTCCTCGACCAGGCCCTGGCAGTCGAATGACCGAAGCGCCTCCCGCGAACGGCTTCGTCGCGCTCGTCCACAAGCTATCTCGGATTGCGGGTGTGGCCGCGTCGTGCATGATTGGCGCGTCGGTCTTGATCGTCTGCCATCTCGTCTTCATGCGACACGTCCTCGGCGCGCCGACGACTTGGCAAACGGAGCTCGTGACCTATTTGCTCGTGAGCGCCACTCTCATCGGTAGCTCCTACGTGCTCATGGTCGGCGGTCATGTCAGTGTCGACTTGCTGCCGCACTATTTGCGGGAGCGTGGGCGCAGGCGGTTGTCTCTCGTGACCGCCGCGATGGGGCTCTTCTTTTGCCTCGTCCTGTTCGGCTCCGGTGTCGAGCTGTGGCTCGACGCGTGGTCGGGGAGCTGGCTTTCGGAGACGGTCTGGGCGGTCCGACTGTGGATTCCCTACTCGGCCATTCCCATCGGCTTTGGGCTGTTGTTGCTGCAATACGTTGCGAACGTGATGTCCCTGTTCGACGGAAAGAGCTCGACATGACCCCTCTGCTTCTCGGAGTCGTCATCGCGGTCGTCACGACGGTCGTCCTGTTGTCCGGAGTACCGGTGGCCGTGGGGCTCGGTGCGGTCGCGATGATCTTTCTCCTGTTATTCGACGGCCCCGACTCGTTGCGGTTCATGGCGGAGCTGTTCTACGGCAAGCTCGACGACTTCACGCTCTTAGCGATCCCGATGTTCATCGTGATGGGGGCGGCGGTGGCCGCTTCGAAGGCGGGTGCGGACCTGTACGAGGCGCTCGACCGCTGGCTCTATAAAGTCCCCGGCGGTCTCGTGATCTCGAATCTCGGCGGCTGCGCTCTCTTCTCGGCCCTTTCGGGCTCATCACCGGCGACCTGCGCCGCTATCGGCAAGATGGGCATTCCCGCCATGCGCGAGCGCGGCTACAGCGACAGCCTTGCCGCCGGCTCGATCGCCGCCGGTGGCACGTTGGGTATTCTCATCCCGCCCAGCGTGACGATGATCGTATACGGCATCGCGACGGAAACGTCGATCGGACGCTTGTTCCTAGCGGGAGTCCTGCCAGGTCTCATGTTGACCGGACTCTTCATGTCGTGGGCGCTGTTCGCCACATGGCGCACGGGCGGGCCGAAGACGACGCGAGCGACGAGCTACAGCTTGCGCGAACGTATCGAGTCTCTTCCCAAGGTCATCCCCTTTCTCCTCATCATCGCCGGCGTTGTCTATGTGCTCTACGGCGGCGTCGCGACGCCGTCCGAGACGGCGGGCGTGGGGGCGTTCCTCGTGATTGCGCTCGTCATGGTGATCTACCGTGTGTGGCAGCCGAGCGCGCTGTGGCGCGTGATGAAAGAGTCCACCCGCGAGTCGGTGATGATTCTCTTCATCATCGCCGCCTCCGGCTTGTTCAGCTACATGCTGTCGAGCTTGTACGTGACCCAGTCGCTCGCGGAGTGGATCGTTTCGATGGACGCGAACCGCTGGGTCGTCATGGTGCTCATAAACTTGTTCCTGTTGGTGTCGGGCTTTTTTCTTCCCCCCGTCGCGGTCATTCTCATGGCGGCGCCGATCCTATTGCCGATCATCACCGCCGCCGGCTTCGACCCCTACTGGTTCGCGGTCGTTCTGACCGTCAACATGGAGATCGGGCTCATCACGCCTCCGGTGGGATTGAACCTCTACGTTCTGAACGGGATCGTGCCCGATATCAGCCTTCCCGAGATCTTGCGCGGAGCCCTGCCGTTCATGTTGTGCATGGTGGTCGGGATCGTGCTCCTGTGCATTTTCCCGGGGCTCGCCACCTGGCTTCCTAGCGTTCTCATGGGCCCAACCTAGGCGTCCGACGGACGCTTCACGGGCACGAACGCGCCCCCCTCGACGGCGTCCGAGCGGTCCGGTCAAAGTGGGTTTTGTTCGGTACAATGAAATGAGGACTCATGGCCGACCGGAACGCGTTGACGCCCGAGCATGTCCAGCGGAGCCTTGTCGCGCTGTCGCGTGCTCACGAGCTGAGCGTGACCGATGGCCATTGGGGAGCCGCGGCTTTGGCCGCGTATTTCTTGGTGGAGGAGGTCGAGCCTCCGAGTGAGGTACGTGCGGCGATAGCCCTTCAGGTTGAGCACCTCTTCGAGGCGTTCGGCGAGCTCTTTCGCAACAACGGCTCGAGCCCGCGTGTCGAGGATCCGGCGCGGACGATCGTGGATGAGATCGACCAAGGAGACGGCGGACTTCACTCGCTGGGGCACAACGTCATCTTTCCGACGCTGGCGATTCAAGCGATGGCGCGTTTTCCGGATTTTGCGACCGAAGAGATCGTCGGTGGCGTCGTCGAGCTCGTCCGCCAGAGTAACGGATCACCGGCAGGGGGGCCGTTCTTCGGTTGGGAAGGCGCCGAGGTCGACCAGTTAGATGTCGAGTCGGACCGAACGTTCTCGAGCGAGAGCGACGATCGGAACCTCGCGATCCAAGCGTTGGATCTCGTAACGGAGACCCCCGTTTACAAGGGTGGACATGCGGGAGTCGTAGGACACGTACTGACCCATGCCGACGCGCTCATCGAGCTTCGGAACATGGGTTTCGGAGAGCTCGCCAAGCGATGCACACGAGGCCTTCGCATCCATATGAAAGTCGTCGAGAGGCGTTTCGATCCTGGCGAGCACGATCTGAAGCCCAGGACGGGCTCGCCCGACCCGCCACTATCCCTTCGATACTGGCAGTCCGATCTCGGCTCGCGCAGCCGTTGGGCCTACGGGCACTATTTCAAATATCCACTGAGCTTCTATCGACTGGCACGGCGTGCGGCCGTGCCGGAACTATCCGACTATGAGCCACGATTTCGGCGGCTCATGTAATTGGGAGTGACAACTCGTGATCGCATCAGACCAAGAACTGTTTCGTCCACTCTCCGAGATTGACTGGGCCGATCTCGGGGATCTCGCCCTAAAGGGCGAGCCCATTCTTCGTCAGCTCGCCGAGCCGGACGCTTTGTTTCGGGTGCTGTACGGTGTTGCGGACGACCCCGACTTGCTGCCCCATTGCGAGCATCAAGGTCATCTGCACAAGCTCGTGCTCTTTCGAGACGATGAAGCCGGGCACGTGGTTCGCATGCACGTCTTCCGTGAAGGAGCTTCTCAGGGCGCGATGTGGATCCACAACCATCGGTGGAACTTCGCGGCCATGGTGCTTCGTGGCTACTATCAGCACTCGGCTTGGGCAGAGGTCGGCGATCCGGACGGCCCGGTCTCGGAGCGGTTCAGACTCGAGACCGTCCGCGCGGAATCTCCCGGTTCCTGGTACGCGATTGACCACAGCGCGTACCACGCCGTCGTTGCCGACGTGGACACCGCGAGCCTGATCCTCAGAGGACCCGCGGCTTCGAGAGAAGCGACCTACGTGCCCGATGACGGATCGTTGGTTCACAAACATCTGGGTGCACACGAAGAGGCGAAGACGGAACGCGGCAAGCGACAGATGACGCGCGAGTCCTACCTCGAGGTCGTACGCCACTTGGAAGGGCTCTTGCGGTCGAGCTAGCTCGGGGGGCTACGGGGTCCCTAGCCGACGATCTCCTGCACGGCTCGGTAGGCTTGGTCGATCGCTGCATCCGTATAGGCGTAGGCCTGCGCATCGGAGTTGGCGATGTGGATGTGGCCGAAGGGCGCCCGAGCGATCTCGCAGGGAGCGCTTCCTTCCGGGAACGGAGGGTCCCAGAGCGAGTTGTACTCATAGGCGTAGCCGTGTGGCCAGCGGTTCACGGTCATGCCGAGTATGTCTCGCGCGGGATCGAAACCTCCCTCTGACAGCACGCGGCCGAGCTGGTCACGGGTGTGGCGCTCGAATGTCTCGAACGTCGTCGACAAGAGCTCATAGCGCCCTGCGGCGTGTTGCTCTCGAGAGCTTCCCCCGGGCGCACAAGGTGTCTTCGTCACGTGCAGCACGATGGGCTCTTCCGGCGTACTCGAATGACGGTAGCCGCCAAGACTGACGGGGAAGTCGAGTGAGATCCCGACATTGTAGCCGGCGGGTGAGTAGATGCTGCTCACGCCGAGCTTTTGAAACGACGTCCAGTTGCGGATGAAGACGTTGGTGTAGACGAGCGGTACCTTGGGTCCGTAGACGAGCGCCTCACGTTGGGCTTGGGGTAGCTCCGGGCACAAGGCCGGGATCATCGCGTGCCAGCACGCGAGCACGGCGCGGTCGGCGACCACCTTTCGAGCCGTGCCGTCTTTCACGTAGGTGACCTCGACGCTCGCGCCGACTTGTTTGGTCCGCACGACGGTGCTGCCGAGACGGACTCTCGTGCTCTGGGCGGCTTGGTCGAGTTTTTCGTATGAGACACGTGCCGTCACGACGTCTTCCATGCTGTGGCCGGGGACGGCGTCGGGGATGAGGCTCCGGACGAGGAGCCTCGCGATCGAAGCGTTGCCATCGGGAAAGTGGAAAATATAGGGTTGTCGAGCTTTGGGCTTCGCGGTCGCGCTCAAGCCGGGTGTGTCCCCGCGGGCCAGGCCCATCCCCTGAAACCCTGGATAGCCGAGTCCCCAGCAATCGAGCGCGGGAACGCCGTCGATTCCCATCGCGAACAAGCCGTGGGTGCGTGTGTAGAGGTATTTGATGACCTCGTCGTTAACCTGAGCGTGCTCGCGGAGGAACACGAGATAGCTAGTGGCCGCGAGCTTCGTCTTCTTTTGCGTTTCCGAGAGGCCGGGCAGGTAGTCGACGTCCCCCTCCTGGAGCCGTACGAGATCGCGCTGCGCCGCGGCCGACAGGGGAGTGCGTTCCGCGAAGCTCTTCGTCGACGCTCCGCTGTCGATTCTAACCAAGCGATCGTCGCCGAACGTCTCCTCGTCGAAGAAGACGCCGCGGCCGAGATCGAGCGAACGGTAGAGATCGCGGTCGAACGCGTCGTAGAACTTCTGCGTATCGATCCCTAGCGTCTTCATGAGACCGGAGGACTCCGCGCTGAAGATGGACGGCGTGTCGATGGACTGCGTACCCCCGTAGCCGATGAACGTCCGTCCTTCGAACGTGAACTCGTTCCGCTTCGCGTGCCCGCCGAAGTCATCGTGATTGTCGAGTACGAGGACGCGAGCATCGGCGCCGGCCGCCTCTCGATAGAAGTGAGCCGCGGACAGTCCGCTGATGCCGCCTCCGACGACGACGAGGTCGTAGTGCTCCCCGCTCGGCTCGGCCGCGAACGTTCGTCCCTCTCGAAGCGAATGGGCGACTTCCCAAGATCCGTCGTGGCTGCCGCGCATTCCGGTCAACGCGGGTGGGTAGGATCCTTGTGCGAAGCCGGATGACGGAAGCAGGCTTCCCGCGGCGGCGACGCTCACCCCGTTCAGGAAATCACGCCTGGTGATGGCGCGGCCCATTCCCAGCTCACGGTCGGAGCGCATGGACGATTTTACCACTCGATCTCGTCAAGAATCTCGGGCAGAGGCTCGTCTCCTTTCGGCGGCACCGATACCCGCCGTTGCTGGTGCTATCATGGAGTCTCGAGTTTTCGCACCGAAATCCTGACCATGACACGAAAAAGGCGTCGTCGCGCCAGCGCGCGACTTCCGGCCCTGTTGGCGAGCTTTGCCATCGGGAGCTGTTCGCTCGACGAGCCGAGTACGCCGTTTACGGGCACGTCTAGCACCGCGACGTCCACGAACGGCGCCGTGACGACGGGTGGGAGCCCCACACCACCTCCGGGCACCACGAGCCCGAACCCGACCCCTCCGCCGGCGCCGACGCCTCCTCCCGCGACGGGGAGCGCGTTCGTGTCGGACTCCTTGACCAACGGCGGCTCCGTCGGGGAAGTCTCCGGCGGTCGCTTTACCCGTTCCGGATGGCAGGTCACGCAGCGAGGCAACTTCATTCGCTACCGCGTCCCCACGATCACGAGCGGCTTCGTCGAGTGGGAGAACCTCAACCTCACCCGTTTCAACCCGCAGCGCGATCTGTTCTCACTCATGGGTATGTGGGATCCGACAAAGGGCGACTATCGAGAGAATCCGTTTCGGGTTCACGTGCGCAAGCTGGATACGGCGGGACACAACGCGCCCTACATACGTATGCGCTTTATCTCCAACGGGGATCAGCACGACGTCGGCTGGGATTTCCTCGACTGGGATCCCGGACGCGCCTACCGCTGGCGGCTGGAATGGGGACCGAGCGGCGGAGGTAATGAAGCCCGCGTGCTCCTCGACGGCCGGCAGATTATCCGCACGGGATACGGCCCCGTCTATCGACCGGAAGAGCACTGGATCGAGCTCGGCGTCGAAGAGCGGGCGGAGTCGATTATCGGTGTCGTTTACAGGAACGTTCGCATCGGAAGGCGCTGAACGACTTTCCTTACTTGGGCTCGAACAGGTGGGTTCTCTCGCCAGGTGGCTCGAAGGTTCCCCGGCAAGGTTCCCTTCGAGCCGCCCGACGAGATAACGATTTGTAGTGCAAGAGGCGGGCCAGGCCCGTCGGCCAGGCGTCAATTAGACATAAGACTATTCGTTTGAGCAGCTTGGCGGGATAGTCGGACGTGAGGCGCGGACGCGTCGAGCGATCCGATTGTTACTTTCGGTAGCGTGCGCGGAAGTGGACTTCCGCCGTTGGAGTGAAAGCCAAGCCCGCGAGGCCGATCCCAGAGGACGACGCCCACCCGTGGGTCCTCTTTCGTAAGTAAAGTGTGCTTGACTTTATGTCGTGTGGGGTTTACTCTGCTTAAAGTAAAGCAAGCTTTACTTTTGTTGGCCAAAGGAGCGACGACATGGAGCACAGACAGACCCTGTGGGGCGCGCTGACGTGTGCCGATCAGGGGTTGACGGATCGCGATAGACGAAACCAATGGGTAGCGACGGGTTGGTCCTTCGCGTGGATGTTGACTTTTCTCGCGGCGACGTTGTTGATCGAAAAAGAGCTCGTGAGCGGCAACGCGCTTTGGGGAGTCGCCCTCGTCCCGACCATCGTCGGCGTTGGTGCGATCTTGGTCTACCGGCGCTTCTTGGTTCAGGCCGATGAGCTGCAACGGAAGATCCAGCTCGGGGCGCTGGCGTCCGGATTCGGTGTTGCGCTCGTCGGGAGCTTTGGCCTCGAGCTCATCGAGGAAGCGGGCGGCTTCGGGTTCGCTCTCTCCGCACCGATGATCCCCGCAATCCTCGCCTACGTCATCGCCATCCTCGTCTCCGTCCGACGGTTTTCATGAAGAACCGACTGAAGGTCTTGCGCGCGGAGCGCGACTGGACACAGGCGCGACTCGCGACGGAGCTCGACGTCTCGCGACAAACCGTGAACGCCCTCGAGACGGGGCGCTACGATCCGAGCCTTCCTCTCGCTTTCAAGATCGCGGACGCGTTCGGCTACCCGATCGAGGAGATCTTTCGGCCGGATCGAGAGGACGGCTAGCCTACGCACGGTACTGCGCCGGCGAGCAACCGAACTGGTCCCTGAAGACCCGAGAAAAATGGCTGCGGCTCGAAAACCCCACCTTCGTAGCCACGTTGCTCACCGATAGGGCGCCACGGTGGAGCAACTGCGCTGCCCGTCGGAGCCGAACATCTCTGAGGTAGTCCATGGGAGTGCGTCCGAAGCTGGTGTGGAACCTCTTCGCGAACGCCGAGCGGCTCATCACGGCTATCTCGGCGAGCGTGTCGACCGAGTGCGGCTGCTCCGGGTGCTCGAGGATCTCGGCGAGCACGCGCGCGAGGCTCGGATCGTCGAGAGCGGCTAGCCATGGCAGGGGGCACTCCGGATCAGTACCGATCCGTCGGAATATCGAGATCAGGCACTGATTCATGAGCGCGTTCATCATCGCCGCGCTTCCGAGCTCTCCGTTCTCGTCGATGAGCGATTCGAAGATCGCCCGCATCGACTCTGATTCACAAAAGTCGATGACCACGGGCCCGGGGAGCAGCTCGAAGAGGCTTGGCCCTCCACCATACGTCGCTTGAACCCGGCCGCACGCCACCACGAGCCCTGCGCTCTTGCTCGGGCCGGCGCCAAACCTGCAGATTGGGCCCGGCTCATCGCCTCTTATCGAGCTCTCGTGCTCGACGTCGGCGCCGCATTCAACGGCATGGGTGAGGCTCGGCGGCATGAGAGCGAGGCAGTTTCGACGTAGCGGGTAAGGCGTCCCGTCAGAGCCTGCTCGGAGAGTACCGGCGCCGTTCAAAACGAAGTGGAGGATGACCCAGTCCCGGATGGGAAGTCGAAGCCGCCAGCCCGGCGCGACGTGACAGGAGGCGAAGGGCTCGACTTTGAGCTCTAGATTCTCGAAGAGCTGCTCGAGGAGCATGGGCGCAATCCTAATCGTTTCACCCGGTCGCTTCAACTTGAAGACACTTGGATAGGTTCAAACGTGGACGATCGAGCACATCATCGGGACCCAATCAGACATCCCTACCCTCATTGTTGATCCCGTGACGAAAGACAGGAATGACGCCAACAAAAACCAGGAGGAAGACATGGACATCAACGTCAAGAATACCGCCCTCGTGATCACCGACCCACAGAATGATTTTCTCAGTCCGGACGGCGTGACTTGGGGCCTCGTCGGAGAGAGCGTGCAGGAGAACGGGACGGTGGAGCACATCGAAAAGCTCCTGAAAGCGGCCAAGCAGGTGGGTTGCGAGGTCTTCGTCTCGCCCCACTACTACTACCCCACCGACCACGGTTGGTTGTTCGGAGGGACCGTCGAAAAGATGATGCACGAGATCAACATGTTCGATCGTAGTGGCGCGCTCACGATGGAAGGCTTCAGTGGTTCCGGCGCCGACTGGCTCGAGGTCTACAAACCTCTCATCGAAGACGGAAAGACGGTCGTCGTCAATCCCCACAAAGTCTATGGACCGGAGACCAACGACCTCACGCTTCAACTGCGAAAGCGCGGCATCTCGAACATCTTGCTATGCGGCATGTCGGCGAACTTGTGCCTCGAGAGCCACCTACGTGAGCTGATGGAGCAAGGTTTTTCGGTCACCGTCGTCAAAGACGCGACGGCGGCGGCGAAACATCCCGAGCTCGGTGACGGGTATCAGGCCGCTTTGACCAACTTCGGCTTCCTCGCGGAGTCGGTCATCACGACCGCGGAGGCCGTCCACGCTCTCCAGGCCGTGCGCGCTGCCTAGTCGGCGCTCGCCGCTCCACCAACAATTCGAATGTCGCTATTTACCGGAACGCTAGGAGGAATATCATGAAGTCCGCAACTCTAATTCTCGTTACATTGGCGTTGTTCACGAGTGTGGTGGCTGCGAATGACGCCGCCATCGAAAGCGCCATGAGCGCCGGCCCCGCTTCGATCGCACGTCACGCCACCATCAAGGACTGGAGCATGAACACGCTGCGCGAAGGCAGCAACGGGTGGACGTGCTTGCCCGACCGCCCCGATACGCCCGGGAATGATCCATGGTGCGTGACGGAGCCTTGGTTGAACTTCTTGAACGCCTATATCCACAAGACGAAGCCCACCTACACGGAGATGGGCTTTGCCTACATGCTGGCGGGCGACACACCGGTCAGCAACAGCGACCCTTACGAGACGCATCCGACGACGGACGCCGACTGGGTGGCCGACCTTCACTCTCACATGATGGTGGTCGTCCCGGACCACGGTTTGTTGAAGGGCATGTCCACGGATCATCGCAACGGCGGTCCGTGGGTGATGTGGCCGGACACACCCTACGCGCACATCATGGTGCCTATCGATAGCCGATTCGAGCACGAATAGCGTTTTCGCCATGCAGCGGGACGCGGCGACGTCGTGCTCCCGCTGCACGGCCGGGCGGAGAGAGATGGGGGTGCGTGCATGAAGTGCTCCAGAGACGAGCTCCGGGATCTGCGGATTTTCGAAGGATTGTCGGACGACCAGCTCGCTTGGTTCTGCGAGCGTGGGTCGAGAATTGAGCTCGACACCGACCAACGGATGTTCGAACGCGGTCAGCCGGCCGACTTCCTGTTCGTCGTGGTCGCGGGCGCTGTGGATGGCTACGAGGAAACGGGTGGTCAATGGCTGGTCGTGGCAACAACCGAGCGAGGTCAAGTCACCGGTATGCTCCCGTTCTCGAGGATGACCCACTATCCTCGCTACACCGTCGCGGTCGAGCCTTCGGTCGTGCTTCGGATCAGGAAAGTCGATTTCCAGGACATGCTCTCCATCAGTCTGGAGGTTGGCCAAAGACTCGTCTCGGAGATGTCGGACCGCGTCCGCGGCGATGTTCGGCTCGAGCAGCAGCAAGAGAAGATGATGGCTTTGGGCAAGCTCTCGGCCGGGCTAGCCCATGAGCTCAACAACCCCGCTGCGGCCGTCGCGAGGGCTGCTGCGACGCTCTCGGAACATCTCGCCAAGCTGCCGACCTGTGTGACAGGTCTGATTCGGGCGCAGTTGGATGAGGTCGCCATCGATGCCATCGGGCAGCTGCCGGCGAGCGCCCGTCCGGACGCAGCGATGCGCCTATCTCCGCTCGCTAGAGCCGAAAAAGAAGAGGTGCTCACGGCCTGGCTGGAAGACCATGCGGTCGCCGACGGCTGGAAAATGGCCGGCACCTTCGCCGATGCCGGGCTTGGCGTCGAGGAGCTAGACCTCTTCACCGACAGAGTCCCGGCCGCTTCCGTTGGCGATGCCTTGAGCTGGATAGACTGCGGTCTGGCCGCGGGGCGCGTCGTCGCCGAGATCGCGTCCGCCGCCGATCGCATCTCGTCGCTGGTCGCTTCGGTCAAGATCTACTCGAACATGGACCGCTCCTCCGAGCACAAGCCCACAGATGTGCGAGAAGGGATCGACAACACTCTCGAGGTCCTCCGTCACAAGCTCGAGAGCAAGGGAATACGGATCGAGCGAGACTATCGAGAAGATCTGGCGACGGTTCCGGCCAACGCCGGCGAGCTCAACCAAGTTTGGACCAATCTCATCGACAACGCTGTCGACGCGATGGAGAAAAACGGGCGGTTGCGCATCGAAGCAAAAAACCTGGATTCAGGGATCGTCGTGCGCGTTGTCGACGACGGTTCCGGCATTCCAGACGATTTGCGCCGTCGAATCTTCGACCCTTTCTTCACGACGAAGGAAGTCGGTGAGGGCACCGGTCTCGGGCTCGATATCGTTCGGCGGATCGTAAGAACACATCGCGGTCGCATCGACCTCGAGTCGAGACCCGGTCACACGGAAATGCGGGTGCGATTGCCCGTGAGTCGCGCCGGTGCGGCTTAGCGCGGTTCGATCAGAATCAGCTCGGTCTGGTGCGGGGTGAGATACTCGGAGCCCGTCTCGGTCACGAGGACCTCTTCTTCCATGTTGATGATGTACGCTCCTCCCAGTTCGGGCATTTTCCGCATTACCGAAGGTTCTACCGCAAAAATTTGGCCGGCCTCGAGCTCGAGATCGGGAGCGATCCCGCGACCTCGCTCGCCGAGTGACGGTCCGGCGCCGTGCACGACGCGTCCGACCGGATGGCCGGTCGAGTGAAAGAATTCTGGAAAGCCCGCCTCGGTGACGATCTCGCGGGCGACGCGGTCGACTTCCCAGCCCGCGATACCGGGCTTCATCGCTTTCATGGCGCCTCGGTTGGCGCGCTCGAGCGTCTCGAACATTTTCCGGACCTCTGGCGGTGCTTCCGTCTCACCAGGTCTGAGGACGTAGGACGCCCGGATCACGTCCGTTGTATAGCCTTCGAATCGGACACCGAAGTCGACCCACAGAATGTCTCCGGGCTCGATGACGACTTCTTTCGCTGCGGCGTGAGACAGGTCCCGAAATAGCCCTGAATACACGCCGGGGCACTGTTCGCGCTCCCATGCGACCTCCGGGTAGCCCTTCTCGGCCGCGAGCTCCTGGACGTAGTCGCGGAGTGCTCTTTGAGTCGTGATTCCCGGTCGGATGAAGTCACCGGTAAGCGCTTCCATGATGATTTCATGGGTATCCAGGGCCGCCTTGCGGTAGAGCTCGACCTCGGAGGCGAGCCGCTTCGACCGAAAGCTCAGGACGGCGCGCTCGGCAGACATGATGCGGGACGCTTTGTCGCCGAGCGCTCGCTTCAACACCTCGAGATAGGTCGCGCTCAGGCCATCGGCGATGCCATTCGTCTCGGACGTATTGACTCCGATCCGCTGTGCGTCGAGCTCCGACAAAAGCGACCTCAAGCCGTCCTCGAAAGACTCGTTGCGCTCGAACGTCGCCACGCGGTCGTAGATCCCCGTATCGCGCAGAGGCACGACGTCGAGCGAAGTGACGAGTGCCCAGCGCTCGACCCTTTCGCCCCCCTGATCCCAGAAGACGAGGGCACCCCTGCCGAGATGAAAGCCGAAATCCTCCGATAGCGGGTCGAAATTGCCCTCGCGCGTCAGGATGATCCAAGCGTCGATATTGGCGGCCCGCATCGAGTCGAGCAAGAACGCGTCGACGCGCTCGGAGCGGCGGTCCGCCGCGCCTGCGACGCCCGTCGCGATGAGCCAGGCAGCGACTACGGCTCGAATGAGCTCGGCTCCCTTTTCTCGTCGAGGTCGACGCGGCGCACGGTGTCTCCCCACTCCTCCGGCGCATCCACGACGAATGCCCGGTCGGGAAGATCACGATTGACGGTGATCCCGTCGGGCTTCACGTTCACCGTGATCGCGTAGTCGTCATACGGCCGATCGATACGCACGCGCGACGCGAATCGAAGCTCCGAGTCCTCCCGAACGGGGAGGTAGTCGTGATACTCGATGTCGGCGACGATCGACCCGACTTCATCATAAGACTGCTGGCGCACGAGCAAGAGCTCATCGCGCCGGTCGAACCAATAGCGGGCTTGCGGTGCCTCCCGTCCCAGGCGAACGACCGTGACCACGTAGTAGCTCTTGATGACTGACGCGTCGTCTTTCGCCCCGGGACGGTCATCACGCTCGATCTGGCGCTCCTCCGAGAGAAAAGCGACCGTGTGCGGCTCTTCCGTCCGTATGGGAGCGATGAGAAACGCATCGGTGAAATGCTGAGGACGGATGTTGACGAGCGGGCCCGCTTTTTCGAGCTCCGGGTCTTCGTTCAGCTTCTCCGTTTCGCCGCGGTAGTTCGCATCGTTGCGTCCCTCGATGAGCGCGCGGTACTCCGGCGGGTGGATCAGGAGCTGAAATCGCTCGCCGTCCGAGGCCATCTCCGCGATGTTCGCGCTCAATATCGGCGCTTCGATATTGAGTCGTATGCGTCGGGGGCGCGAGAGGAGAAGGCGTCCCTGAGCGGTTCGAAACTGCCTCCCTTCGCCTCGCTCCGCTTGCTCGACGGTCTCGAAGCGAAGGTCGACGCGTAAAACGAGCGAGTCGACGCCTCTCCAGGCGTTCAGCTTCTGGACGAGCTCATCGAGCGTTGCGGTCTCGCTCGGCGGCAGGAACGGGACGACGTCGACTTTCTTCGAGACGCAGGCAGTCGCCGTCGCCAGGGCGAGTGACAGAGCAACAGCCGGAAGCGCACGCATGGCGAATGAAGGCCTATCGTACTACGGCCGGCGGCGGCCCATCAGTTCAGAATGTCGAACTGGTGGGTGTACTTCACGACGAAGCTTCGGCTCTGCGGGCCCATCAACTCGTTTCCGAGTCCGGTCGTGTTGTTGAAGACGACGAACAAACCAGTCCCGGCGGTGTTCAGCCAGTTGAACCGGATGTTCGAAGACCACGCGTCGATGTTGTCGTTGTACTGGATGAAGGCCTGGAGATAGATGAGCGGCGTGAAGTTGTAGCTCACGCGGAACTGCCCGAGGTTGGTGATGAAGCTGCCTTCGAGCAAATCGACATCGTTATAGGACCAGACCGCCGACGTGATGATCTTGGATTGAACGCGAAAGTTGATCGTTGTGTCGACCGTGGTCTTGTTACCCGAAAGGAAGCCACCGTAGTCGAGCCCGCCCGCGTAGGAGATGGGCGCCGCCACGTTGGTGTTCCAACGCCAGGCCATCTCCCAATTCGCGTAGGAGCCCGGCTGCACGATGATGCCGTCTGCGATCTCGAACGGCTCGGTGAGGCCCTCGACGGTATGGTTGAAAGCCGGAGAGAAATAGTTACCGTTCTCGAAATCAACGTGGGAGTCGATGTGGATGTCTTCGGTCTGCTTGAAACCGGTGAAGTCCCAGAACCCGCGATACGTCACGTGCGGTCGAAGCTCTCGCAGCCAGCTTACGTTGGGCCTGATGTTCATGAACCAGCCGGTATCGAGGTTGCGGTAGTCGCTGCGCCGGAGAAAGCCGACTTCGGGGTTGAAGTTCTTCCCGACCTCGGTATATCCGAGCCAGAGCCGCCCTCGGGTGACGGAATATTCAGCGCGCCCGCGAAAAGCTTGTGTGTCCCCCGATAGCTCCGGAGTGTCGGTCTTTGCCGCGAATGCTGTCACCGTGAAGTCTTGGCCGACGCCCAGCGTACCGTCGACGCCATAGGTGCGGTTCCAGTCGTTGTCCGGGGACAAGCTCCCCGTACCCAGCCGGTTCACGAACAAAGCGCCCACGCTGGAGCGGGTGCCAATCTCCCGACTCACGCTTCCGACGGTGTAGTTGTTGGCCTGCGATTCGCCGGGAATCTCGTCCGTCTGCATGTTCAAGAAGCCGAGATTGTAGCGACCCGCTTTTCCGCTCACGCGTCCTCCACCGAGGATGGGCAAGATTTCGCCGTTGTCACCGATGCCGATGCGGCGACTGAAGAACAGCTCTACCGACTGTGGCGCGCCCATTTGAAAGTAGCCCGCATTCTCGAGAAAGAAAGGTCGCTTCTCGGGAAAGAACAAGCTGAAGCGCGTCAAGTTGACTTGCTGAGCATCCACTTCGACTTGGGCAAAATCGGTATTGTAGGTGAGGTCCAGGTTCATCGCGGGCGTGACGCCGAACTTGGCGTCGAGTCCGAACTCTGCGTTTCCGTCCGCCTCGTCTTGTTCCTGGTAGTTGCGATCGGAAGAGCCCAGCGCATAAGGAGTGACTTTGAAGTTTCGCGGCGTCTGAAGCTCGAGCCCCTGCAAGTCTCCGGCTTGAGAAAGCCGGTACAAATTGAAGATCCGGCCGACTGGCGACCAGAAGACCTCCTCACGTTTCCGACGGATGTTGCGCTGAAAATTCAAACCCCAGATCTGGGGTTTGGCCGAAGCGTAGCGTAGCGTCCGGAGCGGGATCGCGAACTCGGCGGACCATCCGTCATCGCCGATGTTGGTGGCGACGCGAAAACTCGTGTCCCAGTTCAGGTTGTAGCCGCCTCCGGCGCCCGACTGGGTGCGGGTGCGTCGACCTCCGCCTCCGCCGAAACCGCCGCTGCCTTGGCCTTCATTCGAGACTTGTCCGTCGTGCTCGAGCCCTGCCGGATTCGTTCCGAACACGAAGCCGTTTTGGCGATCTCGATAAGTGTCGAAAATGATTCGAAACGAATCCGTCTCGTCCAGAGGCGAATCCCGTCGGGCGTCCGTGGTGATGATCCCGGAGGGGTCGCTGTCGTAGCACATCACACCGACGTAGATGTTCTTGTCGTCGTAGAGGAGCCAGACGTCGGTCTTTTCCGTGGCGGGCTCGCCCTGAAAGGGCTCTGCCTGGATGAAGTCCGTGATCAGCTGAGCGCCCTTCCACATCTCGTCGTCGACGATGCCGTCGATGACGGGGGCTTCCTCGGTCGGGCGTGCCTCCGCGACCCGCCGCGCACGCGCCTGTCCCTGCGCTTCCAGCGGTGCTCCGAAGGCGATCGCCAGCAAGAGCGCAGCGAGCCCGGAATCGGAGTATCTCTTCGTTGATGCAGTTCGCATGGGTGTCAATCTAGACAGTCGCCTGCCGTGAAAGCAATCTCTTTACAAATTCTTAAAATCTTTGTTGACGAAGGTTTAGGGGTCAATCAGGCGGGAGGCTTCCTTTGCGAAATAGGTGAGGATCATATCCGCTCCGGCGCGCTTGATCGACAGGAGCGTCTCGAGCACCGCGGCGTCTCTATCGATGAGCCCGCGCTCGGCGGCGGCGACGATCATCGCGTACTCGCCGGACACGTTATAGGCCGCTAGAGGTACGTCGAATGTCTCGCGCGCCGCGGCGATGACGTCGAGATAGGCGAGCGCGGGCTTGACCATCACGACGTCCGCGCCCTCCTCGATATCGAGGGCGATCTCCTTCAACGCTTCCAGCTTGTTCGCGGGATCCATCTGGTAGGACTTCTTGTCACCCGTCCGCGGTGCGGAGTCGAGGGCGCCCCGAAAAGGTCCGTAGAAACACGAGGCATATTTGGCGGAATAGGCCAGGATGCCGACATGCTCGAAGCCCGCGGCATCGAGGGCCACGCGGATCGCCCCGACGCGGCCATCCATCATGTCGGAAGGTGCGACCCAGTCGACACCGGCCTCCGCATGGGTGACCGCCATCCGGCACAAGACTTCCACGGTTTCATCGTTCGCGACGTCACCGTCGATCACCAGTCCGTCGTGCCCATGCACCGAATAGGGGTCGAGCGCGATGTCCGTTTGCACGCACAGCTCGGGATGCGTCTTCTTGACCGCTCGGATCGCGCGCGGGATGACGCCGTCCGGATTGTGGGACTCGGTCGCCAGCTCGTCCTTGGCGTCGGAATATCCGAACAGGTTTACGGCGCCGATGCCGGCCTCGAGCAACGCGTCGGCCTCCCTTTCGAGCTCGTCGGCGGAGAGTCGAAACTGACCCGGCATGGTGTCGATCGGCTCACGAATCCCGCTTCCATCCTTGATGAAGAGCGGGGCTATCAGCTGTGACGCGCGAAGGGTCGTCTCCCGTACGAGGCTTCGAATCGCGCCGCTTCGTCTGAGCCGTCGCGGCCGGTGCGTGAGTTCCATGGCGACGACTTTGTACCACAAGATGCGCTATGCTGCCGCGGTGGATTACCGGGAGCGATTCATCGAGCTTCTTGCGGATAACGACGTCGTCCGCTTCGGCGATTTCACGCTGAAGTCGGGCCGTAAGTCGCCTTACTTCATCAACGCCGGCCAGATCCGGACGGGAGCGGCCATCCTTGGTCTGGGAGATGCCTATGCGGCCCGCATCGAGGCGGCCGCGCTTCCTCTGGACTTCGTTTTCGGGCCGTCCTACAAAGGAGTGCCGCTTGCGGTTGCGACGGCGATCTCTCTCGCTGAGAGCGGCGCGGATGTCGGGTTCGCGTTCGATCGGAAGGAAGCCAAGGAGCACGGAGAGGGTGGTCGTTTCGTGGGTACGCAGCCTGAGGCCGGGATGCGTGCGATCGTCATCGACGATGTCATCACTTCCGGTGCGTCCATCCGTCACTCGCTCGATCTACTCCGTGCGGCTGCGGTCGAGGTGACCGGGGTCGTCGTAGCGGTCGACCGTGAAGAGCGTGGCCGCGGGACGAAGAGCACGTTGCGCGAGCTCGAAGAGAGCCTCGCCGTCCCGATCCTGCCGATCGTCACAGTGCGTGCCATGGTGGAGCGTTTGCACGGCTCGGGTCGTCTATCCGATGCATCGAAGAAGGCGATCGAAGACTACATCGCCGAGCACGGCCCCCGCGCGAGCGAATGAGCGGGGAGCGCGTCCTCGTCATCGGGGGAAACGCGGCCGGGATGACGGCGGCGTCCAGGGCAAAACGACTCGACCCGTCGCTGAACGTAACGGTGCTCGATGCCGGGCGTTACGTGGCGTACAGCATCTGCGGCGTGCCCTATTTCTTGGCGGGCCTCGTCCCGAAGCTCTCCGAGCTTCAGCTGTTCACCCCGGATCGTCTCATGAACGAGCGCGGCATCGAGGCCCGGACGTCGTGTCGCGCCGTCGAGATCTCGGCGTCCCGACGCGACGTACGCACCGTCGACTCGATCACGGGTGCGCCCGCCGCGTTTCGATTCGACCGACTCCTCGTCGCGACCGGATACCGTCCGAAACGCCCTGAGATCGAAGGCCTGGACGGGCCGGACGTCTTCACCGCGAGCCGGCTCGACGATGCGGAGGAGATGGAAAAAAAGCTCGCCTCGGGATCGTGTTCGCGGGCCGTGATCGTGGGGGGCGGCTATGTCGGCCTCGAGCTCGCGGACGCCCTGCTGTCTCGGGGCCTCGAAGTCACGCTCGTCGAGGCGTCGTCGCAGGTTATGAGTGCGCTCGACCCGGACATGGCCACGAGCGTCTCTCAGGAGCTCGAGCGCGGCGGCGTGCGGGTTCTGACCGGGCGTCGCGTGCGCCGGATTGCGAGGACGGCCTCCGGCGGGGTCGAGGCCGTCGAGGTCGGACCGGGCTCCCTCCGCTTGCCCGCGGATTTGGTTTTCGTCGACGTGGGTGTCGAGCCTTCGGTCGAGCTCGCCCGTTCGTCCGGGATCGCGCTCGGGGCGAGCGGAGCCATCGCGGTGGATGCCCATCTCGAGACGAACCTCCCCGGAATTTTCGCGGCCGGAAACTGCGCGGAGACCCGTCATCTCGTGTCCGGGGCACCGACATCGTTTCCTCTCGGGACGGTCGCGGCGAAGCAAGGACGGGTCGCGGGTGAGAACCTGGCTGGCGGGCGCTCTCGATTCGCGGGGGCGATCGGGACGAGTATCGTAAAAGTCCTGGGCGTCATGGCGGCGCGCACGGGCCTCAATCGGACGGAGGCAGCGGCGGCCGGCTATCAGACGGTCGAGTCGGTCATCGACGGCCGGTTCCGCGCGTCCTATTTCGACCCCGGCGCAAAGGCGCGCGTCAAGGTGCTCGCGTGTCGGAGCTCGGGACGACTCCTCGGCGCCCAAATCGTAGGCAGTGAGGAGGGCGCGGTGTCCATCGACGTCGCAGCGACCGCGATCACCGCCGGCATGAGCGTCGCGGACGCCTCACAGCTCGATCTCGGCTACGCGCCTCCGGCCGGGGCGCTGTGGCATCCGCTGCTGATCGCGCTCAACACGCTCGCGCGTGAGCTCTAGCCATCTTGGTGGTGTGCTCCGATGCCGGAGACTAGCGAGCGATGGAAGTAGACTCGCCCGTCGCCGACTCGGAAGGGAACTCGCGCACGTCGTCCTGCGGGAGCGTATGACGGGCTATGGGAGCCGATAGGACGACCGACGTCTTCGTGTTCGCGGTGCCGGGGATGGCGCGGATGCGCTGCAGGACTTTCTCGAGCGTCTTCGGGGTCCTCGTGAGCACCATCGCCAAGTAGGACTCCTCCCCGGCGACGCTGAGGCATTGCTGGATCTCGGAGATAGCGGAAAGTGCGCGCTCGTAATCCTGAGACGCTGCATCCGCGGCGATGGTGATGCGAACGACGGCTTTGATGTCATAACCCATGGATGCCGGGTTGATGATGGCCGTATAGCCTTCGATCACTCCGCTGCGCTCGAGCTTCTTGACGCGGTCGTGGACCGTTGGCGCGGTCAAGCCAACCTGAGCGGCGAGCTCGGCGAACGTGCTCCGCCCCTTGGATAGCAGAGCGGACAAAATGCTCTTATCTGTATAGTCGATTGCGCCGTTAGAGAAGCTGCTCACGTGGCCACCGGTCCACCAAAGTGGCGCTGATCCTAGCGGCTCGGAATCGGGAAAGTCAACCGCACTTTGTTGTGGTTTTCTTTCGTGAAGTGCGGACGGTTTTGTATGGTGTGCCGTTTCGCGATTGCTGCCGTTCGATGTCGATTGGATTGCTATAATTCCGCGCCGATGGTCTCCACGCGTGAATATCTCGAATTCGCGACCGACATTTGTGTCCGTGCCGGACGCTCGACGCTCTCTTATTTCCAAATGGACGTCGAGGTGGATCGTAAAGAGGATGACTCGCCGGTCACGGTCGCGGATCGCGAGGGCGAAGAACTGTTACGTCGCCTGATCTCGCATCGGTTCCCGAAACATGGCATTTGCGGAGAGGAGATGGGCGAGAGCGAGAGCGACGCGACCCATCGCTGGTTCATCGATCCGATCGATGGGACGCGATCGTTCATCCGCGGCGTGCCTCTATACGGTGTCTTGCTGGGCCTCGAGATCGAGGGCGAGATGGTCGTCGGTGTTTGCTACCTGCCGGCGCTGGACGAGCTGGTCTCGGCTGGACGGGGCGAGGGCGCGTGGTGGAACGGCCGCCCGGCCCGGGTCTCGAGCGCTGCGCGACTCGAGGATGCGCTCGTGAGCATGACGGAGCCTGGCTCGCTCGAGGACGGGCAGCGTGGAGGATGGGAGGCGTTGCGCGAGCGGGTCGAGACAGTGCGAGGCTTCTCGGACTGCTACGGTCACTGCCTCGTCGCGACCGGACGTTGCGAGATCATGCTCGACCCGATCATGAATTCGTGGGACTCTGCGCCGTTTCTCCCGATCCTGGAGGAGGCCGGAGGCACGTTCACGGATTGGGGTGGACGGCGGACCGTCCACGGAGGCAGCGCCGTGAGCACCAACGGCGCTTTGTTCGAGCCGCTCATGGAGCTACTAACGTGAAGCGTTTTAGTGTCGCCGTGCTCCTGCTCGCTCTAACCGGCTGCGACGCCGTTCGGGCGCGCCGTGCCCGCTCCCGAGTGCCGCACGTCGTATTGGTGTCGATCGACACCCTGCATGTCGACCATATCGGGCCGTACAACACCGAGGTGACGACGACGCCCTTTCTCGACGCGTTCGCTCGAGACGGCGTCCGGTTCGAGTACGCCTATACCCACACCCCGATCACGCTGCCGTCCCATGCGTCCCTGATGACGGGCGTCTCACCGCCGTCTCTGGGGGTGATGGCGAATGGCGACCAACTTCCGGGTGAGGCGACGACACTTGCGGAGATTTTCTCCGACGCGGGCTACCGCACGGCCGCATTCATCTCGCTTGGGGTGCTCCAGGAGACCTATGGACTCCATCAAGGATTCCAGATCTTTCACGATCCGTTCGTAGACGGTCCGATGCGTTGGTATCGTCGGGCCCACGAGATCATCGGTCCGATCAAGACGTGGATCGACGGTCATAACGACGAGCCGTTTTTCTTGTGGACCCACTTCTCGGACCCGCATGAGCCCTATCTCTTGCCGGACGGCCCGGCCGATACGGAGCTCTTGCTGGACGGGACGCCCATCGGTGAGTACATGATCGCGGGTGCCGACCATCGGCGAGCGGAGATCGAGCTGACGCCGGGCGAGCACGAGCTCACGTTCCGATCGTTGTGGGAGGTGAGAGCCGACGACCGACCCGAGACCGGCGTCGATGTGACCATGCTCATCGTGGAGGGCCTGCCGGGTGCCGACGATGTGGTCCTCCCGGCGCCTTTGCGCCCAACGTGGTCCGTCTCCCTCCGGAACGACGACGCCGAGTCCCGTCGCGTATCCATCGTGTTCGCCGGACGATTGCAACGTCCTCCGCCGTCTTTCGTGATGCCCAACTATGACGAGAACGTCTCTCGCGTCGACCACTACCTCGAGGAGCTACAGGGCGCGCTCGAAGATGCGGGCATCGCCGACGAAACTCTGGTCGTGATCGTCTCGGATCACGGAGAAGGGCTATTCGCCCACAACGTCCTTGGGCACGCGGCCTTTGTCTACGAAGATCAGCTTCGGATCGTGTGGATGATGAAAGGCGCTTCGCTGCCGCCTGGAACCGTGATCGAAGACCGGCCCGGCCTCATGACCGACATCGCACCGACGCTCCTCGACATCGTGGGACTTTCCTCGGCGGGGATGGAGGGCCGCTCGTGGCGGTCCTGTCTCACGGGCGCGGAGTGCCCTGAGAACGAGCCGTGGTGGTCTTACGGCCTGAACCACGAAACTCGTGGCCTGACCGCAATGGCGGGCTACCGGTGGCCTTACAAGTGGATTTGGCGTCGGAGCTTTCGACGGATCGCTTTCGACGCGAGCCAAGATCCGAGGGAAGAGCACAACCTGCTAAAGGACCCCGGGCCGCACAATCCGGAGCCCCTGAAGCGCGCGGCGGAAAGCTTCCGCAACGAAAGAAGGCGTTTGTCGAGAGTGCTGAAGGCGTCGCGCCCCGACGCGCCGTCGGACGAGCGCGAGCGCTTGCTCAGAAGCCTCGGATATCTGGGAGGCGGCGGAGCGGCGCCCTCGGAGCCCGACGAAAAAGACGAAAAAGACGACGACGAGGGCGAACGAGAGCCCTGACAGCCTGACAGGTCCCGCCCGCCTGCAAAGGCGCGCTTATCGCGGCTCGAGGCTCTCGACGATGGCTTGCTTCATTCGGTTCGCCTCAGCCATTATCCGGGTCTCGTCGACGGTCACCATTTGGCGGTTCTCGACGACGAGATTCCCGCCGACGAGCACGGTCCCGACATGGGCGCCTTTGACGGCGTAGACGAGATGGGAGTACACGTCGTACAGCGGTGTGAGCTCGGGGCGGCGCACGTCGATGAGTACGATATCGGCTAGCTTTCCGACTTCCAGAGAGCCGACGCGATCGGCGATCCCGAGAGCCTCCGCGCTTCCCATCGTCGCAAGCCGGAAGACCGTTTTCGCCGGCATGGCGGTGGGGTCTTCGAGGACGAGCTTGTGGAGCTTGGCAGCGGAATCCATCTCCTCGAACATGTCGAGGTTGTTGTTGCTCGCCGCGCCGTCCGTACCGAGCCCGACCGGCACACCGGCGGCGAGAAGCTCGGCAACGGGTGACAGCCCCGATGCGGTCTTCATATTGCTCTCCGGGTTGTGCGACGCGGACGCGCCCGAGCGCGCGATGCGAGCGATGTCGTTATCGTTGAGCCAGATGGAATGATGCAAGACGACGCCCTCGGTCAGAACTCCCGCATCGTCGAGCGCTTCGATCGTGCGTTTGCCGAGCTTGGCGATCATGTCGTCGTTCTCCGACGGCGGCTCGACCGCGTGGATTTGAAACAACACGTCGTGTTGGCGCGCGATCGCGTGGGCTTGCTTGATGATGTCGAGGTCCGTCGTGTACAGGGCGTGCGGAGCGACCGACGGCATCACCAGCGGGTGGTCGGCATATTTCTCGATGAAAGACGATGCCCCGGCGAGGGCTTGTTCGGGAGTCGCGTAATCGGGTGCGGGAAAACCGATCACGGACTGACCGAGCACGCCCCTGATGCCGACCTCTGCGGTCGCGCGCGCGGCCTCCTCCTCGAAATAGTACATGTCGGCATAGGTCGTCGTGCCCGTCCGCGCCATCTCGACACAGCCGAGCTTCGTGCCGATATAGACGAATTCCGGTGAGACGTTGTTCGACTCTGCGGGGAAGATGTAGTTCTCTAGCCACTCGAGCAGAGCGAGATCGTCGGCGATCCCGCGCAACAGCGTCATCGCCGCATGGCCGTGCGCGTTCACGAGACCCGGGATCACGAGGTGGCCCGATGCGTCGATCGTGTCGTCCGCCGGGCCGGGAGACTCATCGGGGCCCAGCACACCGACGATGTTGCCGCCGTCGACGACGAGAGAGCCGCCCTCGATCACGCGAAGCCGTTCATCCATGGTCACGATGGTGCCACCCGCGATCACGAGGTCGACGCGCTCTTGCGCTCGGGCGCTGCCGATGAGCAACAAGACGGCGCAAACCAATGCCATTATCGGTCTCATGTTTCGATCTCCATTCTGAGTGAGCGTAGGCGGTTGAGGCACGCTGCGATCTCGAACCGTCGTGGGCGGGCGAGGTTTCCCGGATGCCTACCGTCAGCACCACCGGGCCCAATTATGTCGAGGCCGTTCGCATCGAAGAGCTCTTCGAGCTCCAGCATCATAGCGCCGACGTTCATACCGGACGTCGTAAAGCGCCTCGCCGCGAAATAGATCGCGCGAGCGGCGGCGCGGGCTTGGCTCCGCTCCACGAGCTGCTCGACACCGGCGAGCTCGAGCGACTCCGCGCCGAAACGGAGGCGTGAGCGATCGTGCGCGTCGATGCGCGCGCGACCCCCTTGGCCACGTGGGTCTATCGACTCGACGACGGGAGCTCGTTTGGAAGAAGTCGAAAACGGAGGTGTCGCACTCGACGTGCCGCCGGTAGGAAACGCGTCCACTATCCGCTTCGCGTCCTCGGTAACGTCCGCCGGGACGTAGTCGACCATCTTGATGACGTTGTCGGCGGCGTCGAAGAAAGCGCCGGAGCCGCCCATGACGAGGACGGTCGAGATGTGATGCTCATCGAACAGCTCTCGTACCCGTTCGACGAACGGTATGATCGGCTCCTGTTCAGGGGCGATGAGTGCTCGCATGCGCCCATCTCGGATCATGAAGTTCGTCGCCGAGCTGTCTTCGTCGAGGAATAGCACTTGCGCGCCCACCTCGATCGCCTCGAGGATGCTCGCGGCCTGGCTCGTGCTTCCGCTCGCATCGTCCGACGAGAAGTCCGTTGCGGTCGAACCGCCGGGGAGCTCTCGGATGAACGGGCTGATGTCGACAGCGGCGATGCTGCGGCCTTCTTCGGCTCGAACTTTGACCGCATCGTGGCGGGTGACGACACGTTCGCGCCCGTCGCCCGGGATATGCGGGTATACACCGTTCTGGAGCGCCTGTAACAGTGTGCTCTTACCGTGATAGCCCCCTCCGACGATAAGAGTCACTCCACACGGGACGCCCATGCCCGAAACGGTCGTGCCGTCCGAGAGCGTGAGCTCCACTTTCATGGAGGCCGGAGACGTAAACGGGATCGCGCCCGCCCGCGGCCGATCGGAGACTCCGCTCTCACGCGCGAGCACGGCGCCGTCACCGACGAACGTGACGAGACCACGATCGGCGAGCTGAGCGCGGATCTGCTCTTGTTGCTCGACGATCCGGACGAAGCTTCTTGCTGCTTCGTCATCGATCCGGGCCCATGTGAGCGCCCGCGCGGCTATCTCGGAAACGGATGTGATGAGCAGGCGTCGCGCCTCTCGCGCGTTGATGCGTCGTCCATTCGCGGGAAGTCCGATCTCGATCCGGGCCTCGACCCAGTCCCGCGTCGTGACGACGGCGGTGCGCTCCAAGACTTCTTGATGACCCGCGTCGACGAAGAGTCGACCGCTCTTGCCGGAGCCGGAAGAGGAGGGCTCCGGGATAGCCTCCTGTACGGCGCGTGCGAGAAAATCGTTGATCGCGATGTGACGTACCCGGTCGTTCAGAAATTCCAATGGCAGCTGAGCGAGCTCTTGCGGCACTCGAACCCGTATCCGAGACGGGGAGGCGTATGGGTCGCCTTGCACGTGATCCACGAACAAGGTGCAGCCGGGCAACGCGTAGGAGCCCTCGATCCGCTTGTAGGCGCCGTAGCCGTGACCGTCGATCGCGTCGAGAGCGCGAGCGAGTGTCTCCATGCTCGGGGGGCTCACGTGCCTGACTGAAGCGTCTCGATTGCAGCTGTGACCGATTCGGGGAGTGGCGCTTTCGCGTTTGCGGAGTAGTCGTAGGCGACGATCAAGCCTTCGCCCTCGGCGACGACCTTGTTCTGAGCTTCGCTCCAAACGCAATACACCATCGTGAATCGATCTTGCTTCGTGTCGACGACGCTCACACCCGTGCGTACGGTATCCGGATAGGTCACCGGGGCGCGAAAGCGACATTTCGTGGACGCCAAGATCGGACCGACCTGGCTCCGTCGCATCTCCTCTAGGAACCCGACACGGTCGAAATAGGCGATCCGTGCGGTCTCGAAGTAGCGGAAGTAGATGATGTTGTTCACATGGCCCATGGAGTCCATTTCTCCCCACGCGACCGGAATCGTGACGACGACGGGGAAGCTCGATAGGTCTATCATTGAATCCATCCTCGCACGCGATAGTAAAAGAGGCCGACATATTCGTGAGCTAGAGGTCCGAACGCGGTGACGTGGTCGTCGCTGCTTCCGATGCGAAACAGATTCTGGACGTCGAAAGCGTTCTCTGAAGCCGGTTGGGCCGTGACGGTGACTCCCTGGCTTTCGAGTGCCGCCGACGCGCGTCGTGAGTGGCTCTCCGACGTGACGACGACGAGTCTCTCGTAGCCTCGCTCTCGAAACAGGGCGCCTACCTCGACGGCCTCGTCATGTGTGTTCCGGACCGGTCCGACCGTGAGGATCTCTTGCTCGAGCCCCAACCGTTCCATCGTTTGGCGCGCGATCGCCTCGTATCGCGGCCGCGGCTCCGGAAGCTCGGACAGGATCAACCGGGGCGCCCAGCCTTCGCCCAGGATCTCGAGGCCACGCAGCAAACGGGCCATGGACGATGTGCCGAGCTCGCCGTCGCGCTGTAACGCGGACGCGAGCACGAACACCGCATCGGCGCGCTCTAGCGGATCCCGGCGCTCGATCGTCGACGCCATCCAGTGCGTTAGCGGGGTGAAGGCCACGATGGCCCACAGGAGACACAGCGTGAGTGCGGCCCGTCGCAGCCAGGAGCGGTACGAAGAGAGCCCGAGGGCGCCTCCTGCGCCGAACGCCAGGGCGGCGAGAACGGTGGTGTCCCCCCAGTAGGAGACGAGGAGCGCGAGCTCCAGCTCCTTGGCCACCATGCCGATGAGACCGCCGGCGAGCGCCCCGGATAGGAAATCGCTCGTTCGCGACCGACGCCCCTGTTCCGTCACCGCTCGAACTCTATCCGATCCGCGGCGATTCGGAGAATCGTCGTGACTCCGTTCCGGAAGACGTCCGGCGGCACGATGAGGCTAAGGACGCAACAGGCTTCCATGTCGAAGCCGAAGAACAGACCGGGGTGGACGTAGACCGAGCCTTCGGTCAGGAACGCTTGCGCCCACTCCTCTGAGGACGCGATCGCCGGCAGTCGGAGCGTCTGATACCAACCGCCTTCGGACGGCAGCACGGAGAGCGCTTTGTGCGCGCCGACCGCGTGTCGCAGGGTCTCGAGGTTGGTTCGCACCCGTTTCATGATCGCGGCGCGACTCTCGGGCGCCGCGTCCATGAGCTGCGGTACCGCGTGCTGGGCGACGGCGCTGACCGATAGATAGGTGTCGCTAATATGTTCGAGTCGGGCGAGCGCGTTGTCCCGGAGTTCTGGCTCTCCGGAGACCGTGATCCAGGAGACCTTGATTTGCGGGAGCGCTGCGAGCTTCGACAAGCCTCCCAGGACGAAGACGAGCCCTTCCTTCTCACCCGCGAGGGAGCGGCCCCGGCCGTCGTCGAAAGGGAAATCGAGGAACACTTCGTCCACGATCACCGAGAGGTCATGATCGTGCGCGAGCGAGCTCAATCGGTTGGCGTCCTCGTCCGAGACGTAGATTCCCGTCGGGTTGTTGGGGTTGACGGCCAACACGGCGCGGCAGCGATCGGGCACCGGCTCTATGACCCCGGTCGAGATCGGGAAGGCGACGGGCACGACGCCGTCGAGCCGGGCGAGCGTGTCGAACAAGGGGTAGCTCGGCTTCGGAACGAGCACGGAGTCGCCCGGCTCGCACAGGAGCTTGAACAAGAAGCTATAGGCCTCGCTCGTGCTCGCGGTGAGGATGATGTGCTCTGCCGCGACGTCACGTCCATGTTGCCGGTAGTAGCCGGAAATCGCCTCGCGCGCGCCCATCCATCCGAACGGGCTCGGTTCGTAGACCAGGTTCTTCGATTGGTCGAGCGCGTGGAGGATGTCTTCCGAGGGGAAAGTCAATCCGACCTGGGTCGGGTTCGACTCAGTCAGGTCGATAACGGGAATTCCCGCGGACCGTCTTGTCGAAAGCTCCGTCCATAGAGCGTTCTCCTCGAGGCCGAAGCTAAGGCGGTTCGCGAACAAGAAAGGCTCGCTACACCAACAAAGCGTCGGTGACGATCTCGACCAGGGCCGGACCTCGAACCGCCAGCGCGTTGTCGATGGCGGCATCGAGATCCGCGTCGTCTTCCACCCGAACGCCGTGCGCGCCGCACGACCTCGCGAACTCCGCGAAATTGGGATTGACGAGAGACGTCTGCCACACGTCCCACTGCCCCGCGCGCTGCTCTTTGCTGATCTTTCCCAGCTCACTGTTGTTCAGCAGGATGTGCGTGATGTCCATGCCGTATTTCACCGCCGTTGTGAGCTCTGCCATGTACTGAGCGAATCCGCCGTCGCCGGAAATAGACACCACCTTTCGCCCCGTGAAGCCGGAGCCGGCCTCCGATGCGGCCGCCCAAGCGCCCATAGCGGCGGGTAGCGCGAAGCCGATCGAGCCCAAATAGCCTGACATGAGGACGGACTGGCGGGTGCACTCGAAATAGCGTCCGAAGCTATAGGTATTGTTTCCGACGTCGACGCAAATGATCGCGTCCTCAGGGACGGATCGGGTCAACGAGGCGAATATGCGTGCCGAGCCGAGTCCGATCTCGGAGGTGTCTTGCTCGCGGCTCTTCTTTTCGGCCCGCCAGATGCGCCATCGCTCGGCGACGTCGTCTCGTTGCTTGACGAAGCGATCCGTTTCGCCGAGGGCGTGCGAGAGACGCGTCGCGGTGACGCCGATCTCTCCCCAAACCGGAACCTCGACCGGGTGGAACTTTCCGAGAATCATGGGGTCGAAATCTACCTGGACGATCGGTTTGTAGGGTGAGATGCCGGTATGGTTGCTGAAGCTCGCACCCAGCACCAGGAGCACATCGGCCTCGTTCATCAGCCAGCTCGCGACCGGGGTCCCGCTTCGGCCGAGGACGCCGCCCGCGAGCGGGTGGTCGTCGCTCACGAGTCCTTTTCCCTTGAAGGTCGTGACGATCGGAGCGTTCATCTTCTCCGCGAGCTCGACTACGGCTTCCATCTCGAAGCGCGCTCCGTGCCCTACGATGATCACGGGTCGTTTCGAGGACTCGAGCAAAAGGACCGCCTGCTCGAGCGACGCGTCGGGAGGCGCTATCGTGCGTGTCGGGAGCCGCCCCGCGGGTGTTCCTGCTTTTTGCTTCGGATCCGCCGGCTGGACTTGGACTTCGTCGGGAAAGATGAGATGCGACACGCCGCGGTTCAGGATCGCGCTCTTCACCGCGAGGTTGACGAGCTCCGCATGTCGACTCGTCTGCAGCACGGGCTGGCTCCACTGCGCGACGTTTCCGAAAGCGCCCTTGAGATCCACCTCCTGAAACGCGCCGGGTCCGAGCACTTGGGTGTCGACCTGACCGGTCAAGGCAATTGCCGGTGCGCGATCGACGTTCGCGTCCCAAAGCCCGGTGAGGAGGTTGGTTGCGCCGGGACCGGCTATTGAGAAACAAGCAGCCGGTCGCCCCGTCAACTTGCCGTAGGCCGAGGCCGCGAAAGAGGCCGCACCCTCGTGCCGTACGCCGATATAAGTGAGCTCATTCGCCTCGGCTTTTCTGCGTAGCGCTTCGGCCAGTCCCAGGTTCGAATGGCCCACGATGCCGAACACGGAGCGAACGTTCCAGTTCACGAGGGAGTCGACCATCACGTCTGAAACCGTGCGCGTCTCCCCTGCGGGCTCGTCGAAGGCAACGTAGATGCCGTCGTCACGCGACTCGACCCGATAGGTCGGCACGCCGTCGTCGAAACCTCCCGGGGGCCGGCCCGTGAGTGGATGGAAATCCCAGCCGTGCCACGGGCAGCGCAAGAACCCTTTTTCGATCGAGCCTTCGCCCAGCGGGCCCCGCTGATGTGGGCACGCGTTGTCGAGAGCGGCATACTCGCCCTCGAAATGCGTCATGCAGACGGTCTGGCGACCACAAGTGACCGACTTTACGCGCCCATCCGGAAGCTCGTCATGGGACAGCACCTTGTACCAAACTTCTTTGACGTCACTCATTGCGAACCTTCTACTCCAGCAGTGCTCTCGAGCCGCCGATGGCGGCCGTCACGAAGCTCTCGACTTCTGTCATCTCATCTTCGGGTGCATCGTGGGCGCCGATCGCCGAGGTCGTGAGTATCGCAGCCACGAACCCTTCGTGGTGCCAGTGCCCGCCCGGAAGCTCCGGTCGGTCCGGACCGGCCGGGTGAGGCCACGGCGCGACGTACCAATAAGGCTCGTCATAGCTGGTGTCGCCCGGAGACCAGCCGACACCGATCGACTTGTCGTTTCCCAGCTCGAGCAGATACGCAATATCGAAATGGTGGGGCCAGCAGCGCACGTCACCCCCGTCGTGTGAGGTGAGCAGCGTGGATGCGTTCACGAAGCCGCGCCCGATCGCTTCGAGTGCGCCGTCGTCTTCGCGCGTGAAGGCGCCTCCGTCTCTTACCGGGTGAGGCGGCATCTCGTAGTCGATCAGGTCGAACTCGTGTCCGAGTGTCCCGATGAGCCATTGACGCCCCTCGTCGAGAGTGTGGCCGTCGAGAAGAAATGAGGCGGTCTCGCTGAGATTCCCGTCCAGGACCGATAGCCGAAGCTCCGCGGGCGCGAGCGCGACCCTCCGCCTACTGTCGCCGGCACCGAACCATCCGCCTGCGAGGAGCGACGTCCCGACGAGGCGGTGTAGTGCCGTGTGGCCGTAATCCGCTTGCTCCGGCACGATCGCGCCCGAGGCCGACCCGACGAGTTGGGCGGCGAAGTGCGCTTTGAGTCGCGCGTCGCTAAGGTCCCGGCCGGGAATTGCCTTCAAGAGTTGCCATTCGCTCATGTCTGCACGCCCCCATAGCGTATGCCGGTCAGATCGGCGATATCGCGCTTCCATGTCGTGAGATCGGAACTCTGGAACCCGCTCAGATGATCGTAGCCGCACGCGCGTGCCATCACCTTCATCAGCTCCACCGTCGACGTAAAGAAGTTGTGGAGCCGCTCTGCGGACTGTTCCACGACGAGACGCGCACGTAAGTGCTCGCGCTGGGTCGCGATCCCGACCGGGCAGTTGTTCGTGTGGCAGGCCCGCATCCCGAGGCACCCTATCGCTTGGATGGCGGAGTTCGATATCGCGACACCGTCGGCGCCCAACGCCATGGCTTTGATGAAGTCGGAATCGATCCGCAGCCCGCCCGTCGCGATGAGTGTCACGTCCCGAGCGTCACGGAGGTCCAGGTGACGTCGGGCACGCGCCACCGCCACCATCGTCGGAACGGAGATGTTGTTCTTGAAAATCTCGGGTGCCGCGCCGGTGGCACCGCCGCGCCCGTCGATGATGACGTAGTCGGCTCCCGCCTGCAGCGCGAAATCCAAGTCCGCCTCGATGTGCTGCGCCGACAATTTGAAGCCTATCGGAATACCTCCGGCTTTTTCGCGGACCTCGGAGGCGACCCTGCGGAAGTCATCGACTGTTGCGAGGTCGGGAAACCTCGATGGGCTTATCGCAGGCTCTCCCGGCTGAAGCCCGCGCACTTCGGCGATCTTCTCGGAGACTTTCGGCCCCGGTAGGTGTCCGCCGGTACCCGTTTTGGCGCCTTGTCCGCCTTTGAAGTGAAACGCCTGGGCTTTTTGCACTTTGTCGAGCGAGAATCCGAATTTGCCAGATGCGAGCTCGTAGAAGTACCGGCTATTCGCGGCCTGCTCCTCAGGAAGCATGCCGCCTTCCCCGGAGCAGATTCCGGTGCCGGAGAGCTCCGCGCCGGTCGCGAGCGCCACTTTGGCCTCCTGACTCAATGCGCCGAAGCTCATGTCGCTGACGAAGAGAGGGATCTCGAGCCGCAAAGGCTTTTTGGCCCTCGGGCCGATGATGAGCTCCGTGCCTACCGTCGCGTCGTCGAGTAGAGGCAACGTCGCCAGCTGCGCCGTCAAGATCTGGAGATCGTCCCACTTGGGGAGCGACTCGTACGGGACCCCCATCGCGGAGACTTGGCCGTGGTGGCCGGTCCGCGATAGGCCGTCGCGCGCCATCGTTTGGATATAGGTGTTCCTGGGCTCTTCCGGACCCCCGTGAAGGTCCTGGTACAAGCCGAGATAGTCCTCGCGGTCGAAATATTGAGGGTGCTCGCTCTCGAACGCCGCGATCTCGGACGCGCTCACGAAGACGGCGTCCGTATCGTGATCGATGGACGCGGTGAACTTGTGCAGGCGCTCTTGATTGCTATAGGCGCTCACTCCCGTGTCGTAGCGATAATCCCATTGATGCAAGCCACATATGATGTTCTCGCCGACGATGGTCGCGTCCGCCATGAGGGCGTCTCGGTGCTGGCATCGGCCGTAGAGCACGGAGATCTCGTCGTCGAATCGGATGACGACGAGGTCGACCGCCCCCGCGAGAGCGTAAGCTGGCTTACGGTCGGAAAGCTCGCTCCACGTGGCTACCCGAATCCGGTCCTCTCCTGCTTTCTCAGATCCCATCTCGCTCGCTCCTAGTGTCGGCTGTCGTTTGACGATAGAATAGCCGCTATGAAATTGACGGTAGCGCAGCGTGTGCTGCATGAAAAATACGGCCTCGGCGTGATCTCGGAGGCCGACCCTAAATACACGGTCATCGAGTTCGACGAGCACGGTTCCAAGAAGTTCCTGACGGGCATCGTTGCGCTCCAGTCTAGCGACGAGCCGCCGCCGAAGAGGCGCCGGGCTCGCAAGAAGGTCGCCGCAGTCAAAGATGCAGACGGTGAAGCCGTGACGAAGAAGAAAACCGCGAAGAAAGCCGCAAAAAAGACTACCAAGAAGGCCACGAAGAAGGCCACGAAGAAGGCCTGAGGCGAAAAGCCCGGCTCAGCGCTTCGGCGCGGCTTCGACCTCGGTCATGATGTATGAGCCGCTCTTGTCGTCCTTCGCAATCTTGAACAGCCCGAGCCGGGCGCCGTCCTCGACTAGCTCACTGAAATTCGAATAACCGTAGGTCGTCTCGCTGAACGACGGTTGTTTGCGCTTCGTCGTCTGCTTGACCATCGAGCTCCAAATGATCTGCTTGTCCTCGCGGCGGAGGGCTTCCATCGAGTCCAGGATCATTTCGAACGCTTTTTGCTTGTTCTTCGGAGCGTTCGAGACCTGGCGCGAGGATCGTCCGGTCTTCGTCTTCGTGACCAGATCATCGTAGAAGATGAACTCGTCGCACGCCGACGAGAGTAGCTCTGACGTCGATTTTCGCAATCCGACACCGATGACGGTTTTGTCGTTCTCCTTGAGCTTGGAGACGAGCGGGGCGAAATCGCTGTCACCGGACGCGAGCACGAAGTAGTTGATGTGGTCCTTCGAGTAGCACAGGTCCATCGCGTCGACGACCATCTTGATGTCGGCGCTGTTTTTGCCCGTGAAGCGACGTTGTGGGATGTCGATGAGCTCGATGCCGGCTTCGTGCAACGGATTCTTGTATTTCTTGTAGACGGACCAATCCGCGTAGGCCTTCTTGACGACGATCTTGCCTTTCTCTACCAAGCGGGCGAGAACGAGCCCAATCTCGAATGCCGGAAGCTTGGCTTCGGGCACTCCGAGGGCGATGTTTTCGAGATCGATGAACATAGCGAGCTTGGGGTCTTCGGCCATGCCGGCGAATGTAGCAGATTTGGTGAAGTGGTGCTGACGTAATCGACCTATATCCGATTGCGGTTCGTATCGGGCGCCTTGTTCCGCTCGCTCTCGACGAGCCCGAGCGCGCGCATCAGCCTCGGCGAGGAGGGGCGGGGCAGCAGGAGGCGGTGCAGGACTCACGCACAGGCGCCTCTACGAGCTGTTTGACCATCCGCACGAAGCGCGGATGGGTTCCCACGGTCTTCGCGCGTCGAAGCCGGATCCCGAGCTCGGATGCGAGCTCCGCCGCCTCGACATCGAGGTCGTAGACCACTTCCATGTGGTCGCAGACGAATCCGATGGGCGCGAGAGTCACTTTGGTCACCCCGTCGGCCGCGGCGTCCCGGAGCGCGTCGCGGACATCGGGCGTGAGCCACCGCACGCTTTTGGGGCCGCTGCGACTCTGGTAGACGACGCGGTAGCGGAGGGTCCTGCCGATGCCCTCGATCACCGCCGTCGCGACCCGTTCGAGCTCGGCTTCGTACTCGCATTGGGCCGCCATCGAGCTCGGCAGACTGTGGGCCGTAAAGAGCACGAGCTCGTCGTCGTCGCCGAGCGCTTCGCGCAAGCGATCCACGTTCGACGCGATGAACGCAGGGTGGCTCGCGAATGGGGGAATCTTGTCGACGACGAAAGGCGCCACGGCGATGTCCTCCAGATATTGCCTGCAGCTTGCATAGGAGCTGTAGGCGGATGTAGCGAAGGCGATCGCACGCTCGACTCCATCTCCTTCCATTCGCTCCAAGGTGTCGGCGACGAAGGGGTGCCAGTTGCGATTCCCCCAATAAATGGGGAGCTCCGGCATCTCCGCTCGTAGAGCATCGATGAGCTTGCGGTTCTCCTCGTTGATGGGGCTCTTTCCACCAAAACGTTGATAGCGCTCTCGGACTTCTGCGAGCCGCTCCTCCGGAATATTTCTGCCCCGAGCCACGTTGCGCAAGAACGGCATGACGTCGTCCGGTCCTTCGGGGCCCCCGAAAGACAGGAGAAGCAAAGCGTCGTATTTACCCATCGCTCCAAGCCATCACACGAGAATCAACACGACGCCGGCCGCCATGACGACGACGGCGGCGATCTGCGCGATACGGATGGATTCTCCGAATACGGTCCGTCCGAGGAGCACGGCCATCATCGACCCTACGGAGCGCTTGAAGGCTTCGACGAGCGACACGAAAACGCCTTTGATCGCGAGGAGCTGGAACGTGAGCGCGAGTGTCACCGCAATCATGGATGCGAACAGGAGCCGAGCTTCGCTTCTGGCCAGGCGCAGTGTGGCTACCTGCCCGGTGGCCGCCAAGATCGCGAGTGCCCCGAGGGCGACGCCCACGGCCATGATCGTCGCGTGGACGAGCACGCTCGCATGCGCGAGGGCCATTTTGTCCAAAGGCCCGGACAACGACCACAAAAGTGCGACACCGACCATGATGAGCGCACCTTTCTCCTTTCGTAGTCCGGCGAGAGGGTGCGTGCCTGGCTCGGTGTTCAGGGCCATCGCGCCGGCGACCACCATCAATATCCCTACCGTTTGCATCCGGCTCGGCACCTCGCCGAGCAGCGGGATTGCCATGACCGCGGTGAATACGGGCGTGAGCGACAATAGCGGTATCGTCCGGCTCAAGGGCGAGAGCTTGACGGACTGGATGAAACCGAGATTCCCCAGAAGGTTCAGAACGAGTGCACCGAAGCCCGGGACGATATAGCCGGCCGATATTCGAGCCTCGCCCTGAACCAGGAGCAGCACGCCCAGCATCGGCGCGGCTCCGAGCGACATGAAGAACACGAGGACGAGCGCAGGGACCCGGCCGGCGAGTAACTTGCGGATGAGATCGAGGCTCGCGAAAGAGAGGCCCGCGAGAGCCATGTAGGCGAGGTGGATCGACAGCATGCCCGGATACCGCCGACTAGCGTCTCGCCGTCACGACGTAGCCGTCAATCCGTCAGGCCGTCAATCCGTCAGGCCGTCAGGCCAGCGGCGGATCGGCTTGCTCCAGCTGGATCCGGATCCGCTCGAGGAATTGAAAGCCGGTAGCGCCGTCGATGACACGGTGATCGAAGGTCAGCGCCAGCACCATGACGGGACGGATAGCGATCGCGTCGTCGACGACGACGGGCTTCTTCGAGACCGCACCGAGCCCGAGAATAGCGACTTGCGGCTGCGGGATCATTGGCGTACCGGTGAGCCCTCCGAACATTCCCGGATTGGTAATGGTGAAGCTCGCACCTTGGACGTCCGCCGGACGGAGTCCGTCGCCGCGCGCCTTTTCGGCCGCGTCGTGGATACTCCTCGCGAGCCCCATGAAGTTCATTTCGTCGGCGTTGCGCACGACCGGAACGATCAGGCCTTGTTCGAGCGAGACCGCAATGCCGAGATGGACGCGCTTTTTCATGGCGATCTGATTGCCCACGACCGAAGCGTTGAAAACGGGAAACTCTTTGAGCGCTCGGACCGTGGCCTCCGCCACGAAAGGAAGAAACGTCAGCGGCACGCCTGTCGTGTCCTCGAACGCACCCTGTTTCTCGTCACGGAAGCGGACGATCCGATGCATGTCGCATTCCGTAAAGGACGTCACGTGAGCCGAGATCTGCTGGCTCCAGACCATGTGCTCCGCGACCTGCTGACGCATCGGGCTCATGGGGACGAGCTCGTCGTCCGGTTCCGGCCGATACAGATAGCGCTCCGGTGGC
>Ga0315338_1000623_pt1:0-65000 | contig 70094 bp, 67 predicted proteins | sample ASW8metaG_FD_204518 | JGI IMG/M metagenome (GOLD analysis project Ga0315338, IMG submission 204518) | Ammonia-oxidizing marine archaeal communities from Monterey Bay, California, United States - ASW #8 | ecosystem: Environmental > Aquatic > Marine > Coastal | place: USA: California...
CGCAAGGGCATTGGTAAAATGCTCATCTTTGATCGACAACATATAGTCACTTTCTTCGGAGGTAGGCTCTAGGGGGCCTAGCGAGCGCCCTTCCAACAAACTGGCCAACGCCCCTTTAAACTCGCCGGTGTGTTCAATTCTCCCATGGCTAGCGCCCGGAACCTCAATATAGGTGGCATCGACGCCATTATCTTTGAGGCTGCTTACATAGTCTTTGGCGAGAAAGGGAAATGTATTGCTGTCCTTACTGCCGGTAACGGCGATGACTTTCGTCGCTTTTGGCACTTCGTCAACGTAGTTGTGCGGTGAAAGACTTGCACCCCAGGCGCCTTTACCTCGCATTGAACGCCACTGCGGGACGTTACACGGGCAAGCACCTAGCACGACGGCGTCGGCGAGACCTGGGTATTTGGCGATAATGAGCGCGGCAATTGCCGATCCACCGGACCTACCGGCCAGCACTACGAACTCGGCATTGTAAAAATTCTTTAACTCCTTTACCGCAGCGGCGACAGGGTCGATGGCACTTGATGCATAATTATCCCCTCTGTTTCGAAAACTGCGTCCTGTTGATTGGTTTCCATCAGTATCAGAATATCCGGGGCGAATGAGTCCCACGCTCACAATGCCTTTGGATCCGTACTCCTTGGCCATTGGAAACAATTGGTTCGCGATCCGCTTAGTATCGCCGTGGAGAAATACTACAAGCGAGGTTCGCTCGGCAGGCTCACCGTAAGCCTGTATTACCAAACAGGCATCATTTGCCTTAACACGGGTCTTGTTATCAGCAAGGCAAGACGCCGCGACAGCATAATTTCCACCCGCATTCGCCATTACAGCAAGCATTGCCAAAATCAGGATACGAACCATGGCCTGCTCCCTCAGGTGCCCAAAATTAAGTTCTCTCAAGTACTAGCCAAAAGCGGACGTTGACCACTACCTGCTCTTCGGAACGAAGACCCGGTTAGTTCGAGGCAGACAAGTGGAACTTGGCCTCAGTACATCAAAAGACAAACTTCCGGGGGGGCGGCACCCTACCGGCCGCCTTTAGTATTTCGTCGATTGCCTTCAAGTATTCGGACGTATTCTCAATGCTGCTATGCCCTTCACCTGGTAACTCGATGAAGGTGGCGTCAACGCCGTTTTCCTTAAGGTCGTTTACATAGCCCTTGGCCAGAATAGGGGGCGTATTTTTGTCGTTGCTGCCGGTGATGGCGACGATTTTTGCATTCTTGGCCATGCTGCCGGCAAATTCGTGCGGCGAGGGGCTGAGATTGTATCCGCCCCAACCTCTATAACTCCGCCATTCACCCACGTTGCAGGGACATGCGCCAAGAACGACGGCATCGACGAGTCCCGGGTATTTGCCGATTATGACTCCTGCAACGGCTGATCCACCCGAACGTCCGGCCAAAATTACATAATCGGCCTTGTAATGATCCTTCAGGGCCTTGATGGCGGCGGCCTCGCCTTCGGATCCATAATGTCCGCCCCGGGTGTTGTTTCGACCCGGCGTAAAATCACCGTAGGAATCAGAATATCCGGGGCGAATGAGAGCGGCACCGACAACACCCTTCCCCCTGAATTGTCTCGCCGACCCACTCATGTAATCGGCAACCACCTTGGTGTCGCCATGGAGGAAAACAACCATTGCGTTCCCTGCGGCAGGTTTGCCATAGGCTCTAATTACCATACATTGGTTATTCGCCCAGATACGAAGATGTCGTTTCTTGTTGTAGGCGTCGCAAGATTCTTCTGTCGTGGCCGTGGTGGTCTGACACCCCGCCAACACGGACGCCGCCAAGAAAACGCTTAATGCAATTGATGATCGCATCATGACCTCCCCCAGGTGATGAAGCAGACATAATGATCGCATATCTATGCTAAATTGTCGAACTGGGGGCTCTTCTTTACGGATAGAGGTAGCCGACAAGGGGCAAATATTTCGCAGGGGTAGACGATGTCCGCTTTGGGTCATAAGCGGACCTTCTGCGACTGCCATGTGAATGTCCGCTTTCGGGGGTAAAGCAGACCTAAAATTCACCCCTCACCCCAACTCCGCCACCGTCTCATTCTGTTCTTTCCTGAAATCGTCCAACGCCCTGGCCACGGCATCGTCCGACAGCGCCAGGATGGCGGCGGCCATAAGGGCGGCGTTTTTGGCGCCGGCCTTGCCGACGGCGAGGGTGGCGACGGGGATGCCGCCGGGCATTTGCGCCATGCTCAAGAGGCTGTCCATGCCGCCCATGACCCGGGTTTCCATGGGAACGCCCAGCACCGGCAGCGGCGTCTTGGCGGCAATAACGCCAGGCAGCGCGGCGGCCATGCCGGCACCGGCGATGAAAACCTTGATGCCGCGGTCCTTCGCGGTGGTGGTGTAGTCGAGTAGTTGGTCGGGATTTCGGTGCGCCGAATAGGCCTTGGCCTCCCAGGGGATGCCGAGCGAATCCAGGGTCTCGGTGGCGTTCTGCATGCACTCCCAATCTGACTTGGAGCCCATGACGACGGCGACGGTGGGGGAGGGTGAATTCATGGCCGCTTTCCTCGTATTCAGTGGTCTTGGGTGGCGGGAAAGCGGGTCATTATAGGTTCCGCCGGGGGTTAGGCAAGGGCCGCATGATCCTTACGCACATCAACGAAATATTAACCATAAGCGGCTATGATCGATAATGACGATCCTTCCGACTCCGTGCCATTGGCAAACAAGGAAACCGCGGGATGGACGTAAACAAAGCCGAAGCCGTTGCCCCCGCCGGACAGAGTGGGCGCAAGCCGAAGCACCAGAAAGACCCCGAAGGCGGCTCGCCGGATGACGGCGAGGACGAGCATCCCGGCCACGACGGCGGTGATGCCGTGACCGTGGACGGCGTGCTGGCCGGCGGCGTGACGCCCGAGGTGCAGGCGCTGTTGAACAAACTGACGGCCGAGATCGAGCCGCTCCGGGCCGCATTGCAGCAAGCCCAGGGTCAGGAAACCCATTTCCGCGAACAGGCCGGACGCCATTCCTTTCTGCCGATCCCCAACCGCCACGAATTCATGCGCGAACTGGCCCATGTGCTGAGCCACATCGGCGATCTGTCGACGGCGCCGGCGCTGGTCGCCTTGCATGTCGGCGCCGGCGACGCGATTCGCCGCCGCGCCGGCCGCACAGTGCTTGATGGCGCCCTGGCCCAGGTCTGTACGCGGCTGATGTCGACCCTGCATGCCACCGACGTGATCGGCAGCCTGGGCGGTAACGATTTAGGCATTATCCTGCTGACCAACGGTGAATCGGTGGCCGACAAAGTCGCCGGCCTCAGTGCCGCCGCCGCCGAGGGTGGGTTCGCCTGGCAGGGCTCCCAGTTCGACCTCGACGTCAAGGCCGGGTTCTCGGTGATGAGCGACGGCGAGACCCCCGATCACGCCCTGGAAAAGGCCGACCGGAGCCTTTTGGGTAGCTGAAACACCACCACGGCCAAATCGCCGAATTTGTGCTATCATATTAACACCGACCAATTGTGCTGTCGTTCTGTGGGGAGAGGCAGTGACCCAATTCGCAAACCGGCTTTTGGCAGCTTTGATTATGGCGGGTTCGTTAATCGTGATCGCCGGTCCGGCTATTGCGGGGAGGGATGACGGTTCAGGCCCGGCAGCGGCGTCGGGAAAATCCAAGAAAGTGCCGCCGCCGCTGGGACCGCTGCAGGTTTGCGCAGACCAGGGTTGCGTGCCGGCGGCCGAAAACTACAGCAATGCGGAAGTGGTCGGCGGCCTTTTTGAGCTCCTGAAAAAGAACGAACGGACCGCTGTCCTGACCTGTATGTCCGATGCCGAGAGCCGCCGCTGCGGCGAGGGTGGATATGACCTGTTCGTCATGGCTGGTCCGCTGCCGGCCTATGCCAACCTGAAAACCATCACCTTCAAGAACCTGCGCCTCAGTCCTGATAACATGGCCATCACCATGTCGATCGGTATCACCGGCACGTTTCTCGGCGCCAGCGCCAGTTGCCAGGATTTTCCCGCCGAACTGATCGTTGACGGAACAGGCACCCCGATCCTCAGAGGGACCGACTCGTTTTACTGCAACTGGCTGGTCATCGGGAATATCTTTTGGGATTACGAGCACAGGTTTGACTACATCGATTTTACCAAGGGCGTGATCGGCGGCCAGTTCGATTTCTCGGCCATTGGGTTGTTAACGGCCGGCGGCGCCACCGGCTACGGATTGCAAAACCTCCGCCAGGCCGGCGTCGCGCTCGGATCGGGCCCGGCGGCTGCACCCGCCGCCGCACTCAACCAACCTGAACCGGCAGTCATCGCCGCTCCGGCGGCGGCCGTATCCGAACCGGTCTCCGGGCCGGCACAGAAGTTGGCGACGCTCCAGGGCCTGCGAGATGAGGGACTGATCGATGATCGGGAATTCTCGGCGCGGCGAAAGGCCATTTTGGACCAGCAATTCGGGGCCGAAAGCCCGGCGCCGCCCGCGACACAGGCAGCCGCGGCCGCGGGCCCGGAGGCGGCCGGTATCGCCGGGATCGAATTCGGCAACTACCACGCCCTGGTGATCGGCAGTAACGAATACCAGTATCTGCCCAGGCTCAAAACCGCCGTCGATGACGCCACGGCGGTGGCAGCGGTGTTGGAGGGAGAATATGGCTTCCGGGTCAAGCTCATGCTCAATTCCGGCGCTCTCGATATCGTCGATGCCTTTGACGAAATGCGCGAAACGCTGGGTCCAGACGACAACTTGCTGATCTACTACGCCGGACACGGTTGGCTGGACGAGGAGACAGGGCAGGGTTATTGGCTGGCCGTCGATGCGAAACCCAACCGCCGCAGCCGCTGGGTCTCCAATTCGACGCTCAAGGACACGCTCAAGGCACTGACCGCCAAACATGTCATGGTGGTCGCCGACAGTTGCTTTTCCGGAACCCTCACACGAGGCGCGAGTATCGGCATAAGGGGTGCGGATTACTTACGCAAAATGGCTGTAAAGCAAGCTCGGGTCGCCATTACCTCGGGGGGACTTGAGCCGGTTGCCGATGCCGGCAGCAAGAGCGATCACTCGCCATTCGCTAAGGCGTTTATTGAAGCGCTCAGGGGCAATAAGGCGGTTTTAGACGGGACCACATTATTCAACACTCTGCGGCGCCCGGTGATGGTGGCGACGGACCAGACGCCTGCTTATTCCGACGTCCGTAACGCCGGGCACGACGGCGGAGATTTCCTGTTTGTGAAGAAACGCTGATGGTATCTAGGCAATAATATCAGGCAGCAACTCGTTTTCGATGCTGGTGATTTCGTCCTTGAGCATCAATTTTCGCTTTTTTAGGCGTTGCATCTGCAATTGATCGAACGGGCCGCCCTCGGCCAGCCGCGCGATGACGTCGTCCAGATCGCGGTGTTCGCTTTGCAGTTCAGCAAGCTTTTTGCGTAACGAATCGGCGTCTTCCATGCAACCCCGTCAGTCCTGTCCCCGCTTCGATCATAACAGAAACCACCGGCCAACGGTAGGCTGTGCGCGGCAACCCAATGGCCGCCGGGTGAGTGTGGATTTGCAAACCGGAATGGGCTATGATGAACGGGTTAGAGCCCAGAAATCAGTCGAGGAGATTGCTACGATGAGCCTGGAGGAGAGGATCGACACACTGAAGGCCAAACATCTTGAATTGAAAAGCGCACTGGAAGATGAAAATGGCCGGCCTCACCCTGACGACACAATGGTCGCCAGTCTCAAGAAACAAAAGCTTCGAATAAAGGACGAAATCGCCAGTTTGACGGCCTCTCACTAGGCCGCATTCGATTTATCGCCGCCGGATTCCCGATCCGGCACTGACACGGCACCACACGCCGATTGGCGCGAACGGTGTCGTTCTATCAAATTCAGTTGAAATCCACCGTCATTGCCGCGAAGGCGGGAATCCAATCGTTTGCAAGAATGGAGCTCGGCTCTCCGCTTCGCTACGGCCGGAATGACAATTGGTGAACGCTTTAGGCTTCGGCCGCCTGTTGGCGCAGTTTGAATTTCTGGATCTTTCCCGTCGATGTCTTGGGCAGCGGCCCGAACACGACATGGCGCGGCGCCTTGTAGTGGGCGAGTTGGCCGCGGCAGAAATCAACGATCTCCTGCTCACTGATGTCTCCGGCGCCGTCCTTCAGCTCAATAAAGGCGCAGGGCGTTTCGCCCCATTTGTCATCCGGCTTGGCGACCACGGCGGCGGCGAGAACAGCCGGGTGGGCGTAGAGGCAGTCCTCGACCTCGATTGACGAGATATTTTCACCGCCGGAGATGATGATGTCCTTGGAGCGGTCCTTGAGCCGCATGTAGCCGTCGGGCTCGATGACACCGAGATCGCCGGAATGAAACCAGCCGCCGTCGAAAGCCTTGCCGGTGGTGTCCGGGTTGCCGAGGTATCCCTTCATGACCACGTTGCCGCGGAACATGACCTCGCCCATGGTCTCGCCGTCGTGTGGAACGGGGATCATGGTTTTCGGATCCATGACGGTGAGATCCTCCAGCACGTGGTATTTGACCCCCTGACGGCCTTTCTTTTCAGTTTGCTTGTCGATCGCCAGGCCGTCCCACTCGGAATGCCAGGCGCAGATCACCGCCGGCCCATAGGTTTCCGTCAGGCCATAAACATGCGTGACCTCGAAACCTTCCTCCTGCATGGCCTGCAGGGTGGCAGCCGGGGGTGGCGCCGCGGCGGTCATGACGCGGACCTTGTGGTCGAACGGACGGCGTTCGTCTTCGGTGGCGTTGATAACGAAATTGAGCACGATGGGGGCGCCGCAGAAGTGGCTGACGCGGTGATCGGCGATGGCGGCGAAGATGCTGCCGGCCGTGACCTTGCGCAGGCAGATGTTGGTGCCGGCCACGGCGGCGTTGGTCCAGGGGAAGCACCAGCCGTTGCAGTGAAACATCGGCAGGGTCCAGAGATAGACCGGGTGGTGATCCATGTTCCAGCCGATGGCGTTACTCAGCGCATTGAGGTAGGCGCCGCGGTGATGATAGACGACGCCCTTGGGATCGCCCGTGGTGCCGGACGTGTAATTGAGCGAAATGGCCTGCCATTCGTCTGCCGGCGGTTGCCAGTCGAAACCTGCGTCCCCCTCATTTAGGAACGCCTCGTAGTCCATTTCACCCAGAAGCTCACCACCGGCATCGCCTTCGGAGTCGTCGATATCGATGACCATGATGTCCCGTTCAATGATCGTGAGCGCCTCTTTCACCGTGGCCGAGAACTCGGTGTCGGTGATCAGCAGCTTGGCGTCGCCGTGGTTGAGGCAAAAGGCGATGGCGGCGGCATCCAGGCGCACGTTCAAGGTATTGACTACGGCCCCGGTCATGGCCGGCCCGAAGGCACATTCGTACATCTCCGGCGTGTTGGCGCCCATCACTGCCACCGTATCGCCGAAACCGATGCCGCGCCCGGCCAGGGCGCCGGCGAGCTGGCGCACGCGGCCGTAGGTCTCGCGCCAGGTGAACCGCTTGCGGCCATGGATTACCGAGGGGTGATCGGGATAGGTCGTGGCCGTGCGCTCAAGGAATGAGAGCGGCGTCAGGGCCGCATAGTTGGCCCGGGTTTGACCGAGATCATTGTCGTAGATGCTGGCCGCCGCCATGGTGCTCCCCGATGAATTTCTTAAAGTGCAACCGCGAGAGTGCCACAAACCGGCTTTGCAAAAAACGCCGTTTTGCCGCAAACTTCGGGCAACAAACAAAATCACGGGGATGGATATGACCAACGCATTTGATGACGCCTATGCCCGATCCATTGAGGATCCGGAAGGGTTTTGGGGCGAAGTGGCCGAAGCCGTCCACTGGGAAAAGAAATGGGACAAGGTTCTCGACGCGTCCAACCCGCCGTTTTACCGCTGGTTCACCGGCGCTGAAGTCAATACCTGCTATAACGCGCTGGATTTGCATGTCGACAGTGGCCGCGCTGACCAGCCGGCGCTGATCTACGACAGCCCGGTCACCGGCGGCACGGTGCGCACCTACACCTACCGCGAACTGCGCGACGAGACGGCGAAAGTGGCCGGCGCGCTCAGGGCGCTCGGTGTCGAGAAGGGCGACCGGGTCATCATCTACATGCCGATGATCCCCGAAGCCGCCATGGCCATGCTCGCCTGTGCGCGGCTTGGCGCCGTCCATTCCGTGGTGTTTGGTGGTTTTGCCTCGAACGAGTTGGCGGTGCGTATCGATGACGCCAAACCGAAAGCAATGATCTCCGCCTCCTGCGGTATCGAAGTTGGCCGGGTCATCCCCTACATGCCGCTGCTCAGCGGCGCCATCGATCTGGCCGAGCACAAACCGTCACACTGTTTGATCCTGCAGCGCCCCGAGCAGGCGGCGGAGTTGACCGAGGGCCGCGATGTCGATTGGGCCGAGGCGGTGGCGGCCGCCGAGCCCGCTGACTGCGTACCGGTACAGGCCACCGATCCCCTCTACATCCTCTACACCTCGGGCACCACGGGCCAGCCCAAGGGCGTGATCCGCGACAACGGCGGGCATTTAGTGGCGCTCAAGTGGTCCATGAAAAACATCTACGACGTCGATCCCGGCGACGTTTACTGGGCGGCCTCCGATGTCGGTTGGGTGGTTGGCCATTCCTATATCGTCTACGCGCCGTTGTTCCACGGTTGCACCACCATCCTCTACGAGGGTAAGCCGGTCGGCACACCCGACGCCGGCGCCTTTTGGCGGGTCATCGCGCAGCACAAGGTCAAGGTCATGTTCACGGCGCCGACGGCATTCCGCGCCATCAAACGCGAGGACCCGGACGGCAAGCTGATGGAGCAGTACGACCTGAGCAACTTCAAAATCCTATTCCTTGCCGGCGAGCGCCTCGATCCCGATACCCTGCACTGGGCCGAGGACAAGATCGGTGTTCCGGTCATCGATCACTGGTGGCAGACCGAAACCGGCTGGTCGATCGCTTCAAATTGCATGGGTTTGCATGCCTTTCCCATCAAACCCGGATCGCCGACCAAGGCCGTGCCGGGCTGGGACGTTCGCATCCTGGATGACAACTGCAATGAGAAAGAGCGCGGCGAGATCGGTGCCATCTGCGTCAAACTGCCGCTGCCGCCGTCCTGCCTGCCGACACTGTGGAACGCCGATGAGCGTTTCAAGGAGGCGTATCTGGAAGAGTATCCCGGCTACTACAAGACGGCCGACGCCGGCTACGTGGATGACGACGGCTATCTCTACATCATGGCCCGCACCGACGACATCATCAATGTGGCCGGCCACCGGTTGTCCACAGGTGGTATGGAAGAGGTGCTCTCCGACCATCCCGACGTCGCCGAGTGCGCCGTTATCGGTGTCGCCGACCAACTCAAGGGCCAACTCCCGGTTGGCTTCCTGGTGCTCAAGGCCGGGGTCGAGAAGGACAATGCGGAGATCGTTACCGAGGTGGTCGCCATGGTCCGCGACAAGATCGGCCCCGTGGCCGCTTTCAAGCAGGCCGCCGTGGTTGACCGACTGCCGAAGACACGCTCGGGCAAGATTTTGCGCGGCACCATGCAGAAAATCGCCGACAACGAGGACTACAAGATGCCCGCGACCATCGACGATCCCGTTATCCTGGATGAAATCTCCGAGGCGCTCAGCGGCATCGGTTACGCCGGCGGGAGGGACAGTTGATGTCGCTTGAGGGCAAGGTCACCGTCATCACCGGTGCGGCGGGCGGCATTGGTTTCGCCTGCGCCAAGCGGTTCATCGCCGACGGCGCCCGGGCGATGATCTGTGACGTTACCGATGACAAGGGCGAGGAAGCGGCGCAAGCGCTGCGCGATTCGGGCGGTGAAGCCGAATACATGCATTGCGATGTCGGCGATAAGGGTGAGGTCGATGCGCTGGTGGCCGCCGCTGTCGGGAAGTGGGGACGGCTTGACGTTATGATCGCCAACGCCGCCGTCGTTCATCCCGCCGATATCCTGGAACTGGAAGAGGACGACTTCGACCGTGTGGTACGGGTCAATTTGAAGGGTTTCTTTCTGGCCAATCAAGCCGCCGCCAAGCAGATGTCGGCGCAGGGAGACGGCGGCGCCATCATCAATATGTCGTCGATCCAGGCCGCCATCACCAATGCCAACATGCTGGTCTACGCCATGTGTAAGGGCGGCGTGAGGCAACTGACGAGCGCGGCGGCGCTGGCCTTGGCCAAGCAGAATATCCGCGTCAACGCCATCGGGCCCGGAACGATCCTGACGGAAATGGCGGAAAAGGTGCTGGCTGATCCGGCCGTGCGCCATACGGCGATGGCGCGAACGCCCATGGGCCGACCCGGCATGCCTGAGGAAATTGCCTCTATCGCCGCCTTCCTGGCCAGCGACGAAGCAAGCTACATCACCGGCGAAACCATCAACGCCGACGGCGGCCGCATGGCGCTGAATTACACGGTGCCGGTGGACGACTGATTAAGCCTGAGGCTCTTCTGTCTCGCCGCTCGCTTCAGGCTCGGCTGCAGGCGCCGGGCCAAATACGCTTTCTGCACTGTGCACCGTTGTATCCGGCGTTTGCTCTGCCGGTTCGGCCGCAGGTTCGGTAGGCGCCGCGGGTTCAGCGGGCGCCGCCGGCATCGGGTCGGCCGCCGTATCTTGGGCCGGAGCCACTTGGTTGATGCCGTCGGGCGCCGTTGCCGCGCCGGGAGCATGCACTGTGCCGGCCTTTGCCCGGGCAATGGCGACGGCTTTTTCCAAATCTTCGCCCTTGCATAGTTCCAAACCAACCGGGTTTTGCGGTTTGATGTTGGTCGAATTCCAATGGGTCCGCTCGCGGATGGCGTTGATGGTCGGCTTGGTGGTGCCGATCAACTTGCCGATCTGGCCGTCACTCAGTTCGGGATAGTTACGCAGCAGCCAGGCAATGGCATCCGGCCGATCCTGGCGCTTGGAAACAGGCGTATAGCGAGCTCCCTTGCGATTAGGCTTGATTTCCGGCACCCGCGCCGCGGCCATTTCCAGCCGGGCTGCGGGATCGGCCTCACAGCGCTCGATCTCTTCTTTAGTAAGCTCGCCACCGGCGACCGGGTCGAGGCCGTGCATGCCGACGGCCACTTCATCATCGGCAATGGCTTGGACTTCGAGGTCGTGAAGATTGCAGAACGCCGCAACCTGCTCAAATGTGAGCGTGGTATTGTCAACAAGCCACACGGCAATTGCCTTTGGCATCAATGGAGCCGCCATCGTTTCTTTCCTTTTCCTGAAGTCCCCGATCCCGCCCTCCCGGCGGGGCTCAGGGATGTATTCGCCATGTTATACCGCCCGAGGCGGCGTTCGGTCAAACCGCAGTCGGTCAATTCGTTAAAACTATTTTGCCAATGTGCTGAGAGCTCTCCATCAGCCGGTGTGCTTCTGCCGCTTCCGCCAAGGGAAAAGTGGCATGGACAACCGGTTTAATCTCGCCCTTGGCGATTAACGGCCACACCCGCTCACGGAGTTGCCGGGCGATTTCGCCTTTGCGCTCGACCGGTTGCGGCCGCAGTGTCGATCCGGTCAAAGTGAGTCGCTTGAGCATCACGTGCATGAAGTTCAACTCGACCTTGGAGCCGCGCAGGAAGGCGATGTTGACGTGACGACCATCGGGCGCCAGTGCCTTGATGTTGCGCGGCAGGTAATCGCCGCCAACCATGTCGAGGATGACATCGACGCCGCTGCCGCCGCCGAATTCCCTAGCTGCTTCAACAAAATCCTCGTCTTTGTAGTTGACTGCACGCTCAGCACCGAGATCGAGGCAGGCCTGGCATTTTTCGTCACTTCCGGCCGTGGTTATGACCCGCGCGCCAAGCCGGTTGGCAATCTGGATGGCCGTGGTGCCGATGCCGCTGGAGCCGCCGTGAACAAGCAGGCTTTCGCCCTCTTGCAGACCGGCGCGTTCGAATACGTTGGTCCAGACGGTAAAGAATGTTTCCGGCAGCGCCGCCGCTTCCACCATGCTTAACCCTTCGGGAACCGGGAGACATTGAGCTGCCGGGGCGGTCACGTATTCAGCATAGCCGCCGCCGGCGACCAGCGCCGTAACACTGTCACCAACCGTCCACTCGCCGGCATCTTCGCCAACGGCAACGATCTCGCCGCAGACTTCCAAACCCGGGATATCGGTTGTTCCGGGCGGCGGCGCGTAATTCCCCTCGCGTTGCAGACAGTCGGGCCGGTTGACGCCGGCTGCGTCGATGCGAATCAGAACCTCGCCGGAACCGGCCTCGGGAACAGGCCGCGTGGTCGGCTTGAGCACCTCCGGCCCACCGGGCTCGGTAATCTCAATGCAAGTCATGTCGGTGGGAATATCAGTCATACTTCCTCTGATGGGGTCGATTTAATGGCCGCGCAGTCCTAATATGTTGTACCCGGTGAGACAAGACCCAGCATGGTGCGAGGAGTGAATCGTGGATACGGATGATCTGGAACCGCAGAAAGTCATCGCCAAGCCGAAGGACATGGAGGTGATGTCGGTGGAGGCCCTGGGTGAGTATATCGAGGAATTGGAGTCGGAAATTGCCCGTGCGCGCGAGGCCATCGCGACCAAGAAATCAGCTCACGAAAGCGCCAATTCCGTATTTAAATAGTGAAATGAAAGAACGTGGCTAGGCGGAATTCAAAGCACCCAGTAATCGCCGTCGATATTCCCCACCCAACCCCATATGGCGAGCATGGGCTCGTCAAACGTTGTTGTCGCATGGGGTTGCGATGGTTGGTGGTGAATGAAGGATCCCGGCGGCCGCGGCTGCCATTCGCCGTCATCTTTGCGCCACTTCGCCGTCCCGCCGAGAACAAGGAAGAATTCCTCGGCGTGATGGGCATGGGACGGATAAAAGATGCCGGGCGCCTGCAAGTAGAGCCCCAACCGGATATCCGGCGAGCCGATTTCCCCTTCGGCGCCAATCAACTCGACGTAGCCGTGACTGCGCAGGAAATTCTCCGGTAAGTCTGAATTTGTCATCTCTCGCCAGCATAGTTGGTCGCGAATGCCGTCCACTGCCGCGACCAGGGAAGCCGTACCATCGCCTCCTAGGCCCAAGGCTGTATCCAGGAACGCGCAAACGGGGACCGAGGCCGGCTCAATCGGATGGCGCTGGCCGGGCAGTATCGCCAGTGATTTGACGAATGTTTCGGCGATAACCTTGTCCGGCGAGGGCAGGGCGTCGGCAGTGGCAGCGAGAAAAGTGTCGAGCGGGTTGGCGGTAGCGGTCATGTGAGGACTCCAAAGTTGCGGGAGTTAGCGGGGCGTGGCCCGCCGCTTTCTGGAAAGTATGAACAGAAGCCAGCCGAACACCCCCAACAGCAGCACGATGACCAGCCAGCCGGCCCTCGGGCTAAACGGGCATCCCGATCCGGGCGGCGGCTTCCAGGGCCCCGCCGACGGTGAGACAGCGATATGGATCAACGGCAGGGCGTAGCCAACGATAACAATAGCCCAGGCGGCAATCGGGTCTAGAACCATGATCGGCTTCCAGCCTGCATTTCCGGTGGTTACTGAACGGGGTTAGCGTATCCAAATTTTGTCCGGGACCCAACCTGGATTCCACCGTTAACCCTAATTTAATGGAATGTCGGTAGTTTTGCCGCTAGTGGGTGGGCACACCATCCACTCAACTTCGACGCCTCCCTGTTAAACTCTAGCCGCCCCATAATTGGGGCGGCTTTTTTCTTTTGCACGGATATTTGCCACTTATGCCGAAAGGGTTATTGACCGGGTCCCGTTCGGATGGGTAAGGTCCTCCACCGACAAAAAAAATTTGGCGAGTTTGACAGGGTTAAGGCAAATATGGGGGCTGCCGGCAACGGCGGCCCCCAATAATTTTGGCTGGGTGATTGAGCGAACGAGGGAAGTGGGCATGAGTACGGATGCGGCAGATACGCGCGGTGACTACGCTCACTTCCTGGCGATTCAGACGCGGTGGTCCGACAACGACCTCTACGGCCACGTCAATAACGTCACCTACTACTCATACTTCGATACGGTTGTGAACCGCTACCTGATCGACGCCGGCGGCTTCGATATTCAGAATGACCAGGTAATTGGTATCGCTGTTGAAACGCATTGCAACTTCACAGCGCCGGTCGCTTTTCCCGACGCATTGGAAGCGGGGTTGCGGGTTGGTCATCTAGGTAATTCCAGCGTCCGCTATGAGATCGGCATCTTTCCCGAGGGCGCGGATATGCCGGTGGCGACGGGCCATTTTGTCCACGTTTTTGTTGACCGGGCGGACAACCGGTCCGTCACCATACCGACGCCGATCCGGGCCGCGTTGGAGAATTTGTTGATCTCCAGATCTTGAGGCGGCCAAGCCAGAAAACGAGAAGCGCGCCCGGCGGGGAGCCGGACGCGCCTCGGGGACCGCTAGGGGAGATCGTGTCTAGGCGGCCTGTTTGTTTTCGATCGCGCGCGTGCTGACGGCAATCTTACGGGGCTTCTTCTCTTCCGGAATCTGGCGCTCCAGATCAACGTGTAGGAGCCCGTTGACGAGATCGGCGCCGACAACGGTTACGTGATCGGCAAGGTCGAACCGGCGCTCGAAGGCGCGTCCGGCGATGCCGCGGTGAAGGTAAGTGGCCTCGCCTTCTTCGTCAGTCAGTTTCCCGGCGATGGTCAGGGTGTTCTCCTTGACGGTGACATCCAGGTCCTTCTCACCAAAGCCGGCAATTGCCATGGTGATCCGGTATCCGTTCTCTCCGGCCTGCTCAATGTTGTAAGGCGGGTAGGAGGTGGTGGCGGTGTCATGCTGGTTGGCGGAGTCGAGGAGCCGTTGCATGCGGTCGAAACCGACGGAATGACGAAACAGGGGTGAAAAATCGATGGTACGCATAGCCATATCCTTTCTTTGAAGCTACATGGTCTGTCAGGGTCCGCCACAATGGCCAAACCCAATGTACGTGTGCCGGCTGAGCCGGATTTCTGACGTCCGGGCCCTTAGTAGGCGCCCATGGTCAAAGCTGAGATAGGGAGGAAATTCGAGTGCCGCAAGGGGCGGAAAAAGAAAATAGCGGCGCTGTCGATCCGGCTATTCGGCGGCCGCTTGTGCGCGCCAATCGACCTCATAGAGGATGGGGTCGTCTTCGAAGCCCTTCATGGCGTATCCACCGCGATTGATAAAGACATAGGCCTTACCGGCGCAGATGCCGCGGACCACTTCGGAAACAAAGATTTCATCAGCCTGGGCCTTGTCAACGATACGCGCCGACATCTGAACCGTGGACCCGAACAGGTCATTATCCTCGGCGATTGGTTCACCGGAATTCAGGCCGATTTTCAGATGCAGGGGCAGGTTCGGATGCTGTTGGTTGTGCATCGCTGTCTCGCGCTGCATCTGGATCGAGGCATCGACGCCATCCGTCGTTCTCGCGAACGAAGCCATAATACCGTCGCCGGTGTGCTTGACCTCCTTGCCGTTGCAACTGGTCAGGGCGGCACGGACGACACGGTTATGCGCGCGGACGACTTCCTGGGCGCCGGCGTCACCAAGTGCCTGGGTCATGGCCGTTGAACCGGCGATATCCGTGAACAGAACGGTAATCGGACCGGCCTGTTCCTCTTTCGCCTTGGGCTTGTTCCACTCTTCCATGGCGGTCCCCAGGTGCTTCGTCCCTTCGACCTCGTCGGTAAAGTATGTGTTCATGGAGTTGCGGCCGGCTTGGAACATTTGCATGTAGCGAGGATCCTGGAGCAGGTATTCTTCATAGCGGTCGGCGAAAGAGGCGGCGTGGGATTTCTTGAATCCCATGACCCGGACACCATCGGCAAGAACCTGCGAGCGGGCGTTTTCGTCCAGATCGCGTTTTTCCGACAGAGACTCACAGGCGCCGGCCAAGAAAAGGTTCACCCCAAACTTATTGAAGTTGTCCATCTTCTCTTTCTCAGTACCGACATCGTCGAGAATATCACCCAGGAACTTCATCATCTGGGCCTTTTGTTTCTGCACATTGGCCGAATGAGCATCGGATGTTTCGACACTTTCCTCTTCATTGGGCGCCTCTGCCTCAGCCTCAGTGGCTGGCGCGGCTTCCTCTTTTTCGGGCTCCTTGCTAAGTTCTTCCTTGAGGCGATCATTGATCGCTTCGCCTTCTTCAAGCTTCTTCGTTGTCGCTTCAGTTTCCTCTTTCTCCTTGGCCTTCCTCATGGCCTCCTGAAGCTTCCGCTTGGTTTCTTTTTCTTCGTTGGCCTTTTTGTTGCGTGCCTGTTTCTCCAGCTGCGCCCGTTCCTTAGCCTGCGCTTTGGCTATCGCCTGGGGGCTTGGTGCCTTGCGTTGCGGCAGTTCCATGTCAGCGATGTTCTCACCCTTCAGGAAGTTCACGGCCAGGCCGACAGCGCTCAATAGGAACGTGCCGACAAACACGATGAACAATAGGTTGGCCTCGGCGTTGCCTCTGATCTTGACGCCGAAAAGGGTGGTGCCGCTGAGGAGCGTTGTCGTCATCCACGTGAACATGCCCGCGATGCAGACGCTCAGCAGGGTGACCAGCAGAAGCTTTACAATGATTGTGGTGAGTTTCGACTTTTTCCTTGGCTTTTTGCCTTTGGCGGGTTGGTCATAGTCATCGTCATCATCATCACCCCAGCCGCCGTCATCATCGTCTTCATATCCGCCGCCGCCGGACGGGCTGCTTTCCTGCTGCTTGCCGGCTTGGCCGCCGCGTGAGCGGCTATCGGTGCTTTTAAAGATGATGTAGTCGTGATGAGTGCCCTCGTCGGAGTCGAACACCTCCTTGATGACCTTGACCTCATCGATGCCCTGTCTGCCGGACAAGGCTCTGCCTTCTTCGACCGCCGAGTCCTTCTGGTGGCCGGGATACTGGGCATGGACGCCCCATCTCCCGCGCTGCAGAACGTGGACTTCGAAATGCGTTTGCCGAGGCATTCGCTCCCCCATCATGACCGGTCAGTGCAACTCTACACTGGCCTCAACACAACCCTACCACCAAATCCTCCCGCACCGGCGTGAAACCGGACGAGCCCCTATCGGCGGTAAGTCGTAAACATCCTAGCTTATCAAAACCTTAACTATGTTTCAAATATGACGAGTCAGTCATGCGGACTGAAAACCAGTGGTAGCCGGCGGCGTAATTTCACAACCTAGTATCCGCTGCATATTCGGCAGCCTGATTTTGACCAGAAATAGGGAATATCAGAGGTGGCACCCGCGGATTTCACCGGGGAAATCGCCTTAGCCCTTAAGGCCGAAATCCTTGAAGCGCTTGTTGAATTTCGCCAACTGACCACCGCTATCAACCAGGCGGTGCACGCCGGTCCACGCGGGATGGGTCTTCGGATCGATATCGAGCTTGATCGTATCGCCCGCATTGCCCCAGGTTGAGCGCGTCGCAAAGGTGGTGCCGTCCGTCATCTGAACGGTGATCTCATGATAGTCCGGGTGGATGTCTTTTTTCATTATCTTCATCCATAATTGAAGGCGCCTTATATAGGGGAATGAAGCCGAGCGATCAAGCGTCCAATTGCGCTGCCGCCGTCACTCACCACGCTCCGCTTTCTAGTGCCGGAAGCGGCGCAGATTATACCATCCGATCAGGACTACCAGAGCCATGACGACGGCGCCGCCAAAATAGGGCCAATCCATGCCGAGCACGGCGAATAGCATCCCGGCCCAGGCAGGACCAAGGACCCGGGCCATGGTTGTCGCCGAGCGCGCGACGCCCATGACGCCGCCTTGCTCGTCGTCCGCGACCTGTAATGAAATCAAGCTATTGAGAGACGGCGAGATAACCGAGAAACCATAAGCCGCAATGGTCATTGCCGCGGTTAGCATGACCAAGGTGTCGGCCAGCGGAATCATAAAAATGCCAATGCAAAGCGCCGCCGCGCCCTGGACAATTAAACGCGCCTCGCCGAACCGCTTCGCCAACCGGCCGATCAGGACGCCTTGGACAAAGGCCGCAAACAGGCCGATAAATGCGAACAGGTAGCCGTTCTGCTCCGGACCCCAGCCGAACTGACGCCGTGACCACATGGCGAAGGTCGCCTCCAGGCCGGCGAATGCGAATGTCGCCAGGAACGACAGACCGATCAACAGGCCGACATTGGGTTTCGCCAATGCACGGCGGAACATCTCGAGACGGCCCCGTGCCGGCTGCTCGGCGAGGCGCTTGCGGACGTCGTCGGGCAGCGATTCCTTGAGCAGAAAGATAGCCAGGCTCAGGGCCAGGAACGATAGGGCGGCGGCGGCCAGGGCCGGGCTGCGGAAATCGGCGTGGACCGGATCGGCACCGGCCAGCAGTCCGCCCAATGCCGGCCCGATGATGAACCCGAGGCCGAAAGCGGCACCGATGATACCCATGCCCTTGGCACGGTTCTCCCGGGTTGTGACGTCGGCGACGTAGGCGAAGGCGGTTGAAATATTGCCGGCCATGAATCCGCCGACGGCACGCGCCGCGAATAGCATCCACAGTTCGACGGCATAGGCGAGCCAAACGTATGACAGCGCCGCGCCGAGCAAGCTGACCAGCAAGACAGGCCGGCGGCCGATGCGGTCACTGAGCCGGCCCCAAAACGGAGCCGCCAGAAATTGTGTGAACGAGTAGGTGGCCATCAAAAGGCCGACCGTGGACGGACTGGCTTGATGGAATTCACCATAGAACGGCAATAGGGGAATGATAATGCCGAAGCCGATCAGATCGACCACGACGATGAGGAACAGAATAGGCATTAACGCTGCGTGAGCTTCAACTCGATGCGCCGGTTACGGCGCTTGGCAATTTCATCGGTGCGTTTGTCGAGCGGGTGAAATTCACCAAACCCAGCGGCGACCAGGCGGTTCGCCGGCAAGCCGGCGCCGACCAGGTGTTTGACCACGGACAGCGCGCGCGCCGTCGAAAGCTCCCAGTTTGACGGATATCGGGCGGTAGCGATGGGGTCGCTATCGGTGTGGCCGTCAACCCGAAGCACCCAATCGACTTCACCAGGGATATCGACGGCGATCTCCAGCAGGGTCAGCGCCAATTCGTCAAGTTGCGCCTTGCCGACGTCGCCCATTTCGGCCGCCCCCTTGGCAAACAGAACCTCGGACTGAAAGACGAAGCGGTCGCCGACGATGCGAACCCCTTTGTGCTTGGCGACCAGATCACGAAGGCGGCCGAAGAATTCAGAGCGATAGCGCGACAATTCCTGAACCTTGCTCGCCAGTGCCGCGTTGAGGCGTTTTCCCAGCGAGGCAATTTTCGCCTTCTGCTCGTTGGCCAGCTGCTCCGAAGCGTCGAGGGCGGCGGAGATTTTTGACAATTGCCCGCGCAACGCCGCCATCTGCTGATTGAGAAGGGCGACCTGGGCGCGGGCGCTCTCGGAAAGCTCCTGTTCGGCCAACAGCGCCTTGTCGGAAGTTTCCACTTTTGATGCCAGTTCAGTAATTTTGGCTTCCAGTTCCTGACGCAGCGCCCGCAAGGCGGCAATATCGCGGCTGAGATCGGAAAGCTCGGAAACCTGAGCTTCAATTGTTTGCTTATCGGCTGCCAAGGCCTGTTGATTGGCGGCGAGCGTTGTCCGGGTATCGGCCAGGTCGCGTTCAATATCCTCGGCCCGCAAACGTAGCTCCGCGACCGTCGTCTTTAGGTCGTCGCGAAGTACGATCGACATTTGCAGTTCCTGGGACATTTGCGCCATATCGACGCGAAGGCTGTCGTTGGCGCGCCGTTCCAAGGCGAGCAGGTCGGCCAATTCTCCAACCTGGTTGTTGAGTTTTTCGAGAGCCTGGTCACGGCCGGAAAGAGCTTCGCCCAGGAAGAATTGGGCCAACACGAACACCATTAGTAAAAACATGATGACCATCAGCATGGTCGCCAGAGCATCCACGAACCCGGGCCAGATGTTGGTGCTGCGTTGCGCGCGCCGCGCCAGAGCCGCCATGACCTACCCTCTAACGCTCGGCGTCGTCGCCGGATGCGGCGACCAAGCGGGCCAGCAACTTGATTTCGCTGCGCAGTTGCTGGGTCATTTCTTCGCGCCCCGAATGAAGCTCTTCGGTGAGCCGGGCGACGTAGACATCGAGATTACGGATATGGCTGCGGGTCGCTTCATCAAAACCGCCGGTGGCTGTGGTTTCTGCGAGCTTCGCCAGGATCGGTTTGATCTCGACCTGGGTCTCGGCCAGACTTTTCATCAGCGCCTGTTCGGTGCGCATTTGATCGGTTAGGGTCCCGAGCTTGTCACCGAGTGCAATAACGTTGCTGTTGACGGCGATCCGGCTTTCTTCGCCGCGCTGTAGGGTCCGTTGCAGATTTTCCAGGCCTTCCGCCGTTTGCTCCAAGAGTGCCTGGACGTAGACAGGCACGGATTGATCGCCTTCGCTGCCGATGGCGCCGCTGGACAACCGCGTCACACTGGACAGCCAATCCTCCAGCTCGTTGTAAAAACGGTTCTGGGCTTGATTAGCCTGTAGGTCCAAAAAGCCGAGGGCGAGGGAGCCGGCGAGACCGAACAATGACGAAGAGAACGCCGTGCCCATGCCGCTCATGGGCGCTTCCAGGCCGCGCTTGAGGTCGTTGAAGACGGTGGTTGCATCTCCGCCATCGACACTTAGGCCACTAATGACACTACTGATCGAGCCAACCGTTTCCAACAATCCCCAAAATGTTCCCAACAGGCCGAGAAAGATCAAAAGCCCGATAGTATAACGTGAAATATCCCGAGACTCATCGAGCCTGGAGACAATACCGTCCAGCAAAGAGCGCATGGCCAAGGTTGAAAGGCTGAATGTCTGGCGGTCGCCGACCATGGTTGCCATGGGCGCCAGCAACCGTGGGTGTAATGTGTCGGAGACAGCCGCGCCACGCTCCAGGTCAGAATCCAAGTTGCTGCGGAAGGCTTCGATCCAGGCGACCTCGGGGTAAAGCATGGCGACTTGTCGGAAATTGTACCCAATCCCGAGAACCAACACGCCGACGATCAGGCCATTAAGCGGTGCATTTGCCATGAAGGCGCTTTGCAGAGGCGGATAAAGAATGAAGGCGACGCCTGCGACAGCGGCCAGAAATAGGGTCATGCGGATAAGGTAGCGATGTGGGCGGGTCATTGTGGCGGCAATCCCGGAGGTGGTCGTCTCTTAGAGATAATCAGTGGTTCCGTCAGCGCCGGTGCCACGATCACCGTTTGACGATATTTATGTCAACCCGGTTGACCGGCTTGTCGGTGGTCTTATCGCCCAGTGCGCGCACGTCGATACGTGTTGACCGGACGCCCTTTTCAATCAAAAAGGACCGGACGGACAAAGCCCGCGACAGAGACAACCGCCGCGCCTTGCTCGATGACAAATCCGCACCACCGGCATATGCCAAGAGTTGCAGGCGTAAATCGGTCTTATCTTTGACGCTTTCAGCCAGCGAGTTCAGGGCTTCCTTGAACTCGGCACCCAGTTTTGATTCCGCGGCGCCAAATGCAACCCGGACCGTATCGCCGGGCTCGCCCGATGTCGGCAAGGCGGCTTGCTCTGTCGGTGTGGCGGCCGGTTCCGGCGCCGCTACGGGTTCCGGGGGCGCTTCAGCTACTTTTGGCTCCTCTGGCGGCGCATCGGCAATTTTCGGCTCCGCCGGTGGTGGCGGAGCTGTCTCGGCGCTCGGCGGCGCGGGTGTCTCGGGTGCCGCCATGGACATGGCCGTGCTGGTTGTCTCTTCTTGAGCGGGCTCAGCCACCTTAACCGGTTCGGCTTGGACCATCGGCGCGGTCAGCGTAATGGGATTGCTGGGAGCCACATGCAGGGTCGAGACCGGAGCGATACGGGGCGGCAGGCTAAGCTTGCCGCCGAACGTAACTGAAGGGGACATCTGATTGGCGGTGACGCCACCATCTTCGAGAACGCTGAGATCGACGCGAACATGCTCCGTATCGAGAATGGATTGGGCATTGGCGGGCGTTAGGTCCGCGCAAAGTGCTCCCGCGCTCACGAATACAGCGAGCAACGAGCCAAGCCATCGCGATCTTGGCGCGCCTTTGCGCGTTGTTTGAAGAAAATTCATCGCGTTATCACTCCCTAACGGCGGATGTTTGTCCGCGGGCCGTCGCGATTACTCCCGCGCGGCTGTTGGATTCAACATAACCAAGGCCTGCCATCGGCACAACCTTGAACCGCTCCGAACGCTTATCAGGCGGGGCAGTAAACCCCTGCATTGTGGTCAAAATTGGGCGTTCCGATGGCCCGGTTTAGCCGCCGGCGCCGTCGAGTAACTTCTTCAGGGCGCGGTGTTGGATGTCGTTGCCGGCGATGATGTTTCCAGACGACAGCATTTTACTGCCGCCATCGAAATCGGTGACGAAACCGCCGGCTTCACGAATCAAGACGATTCCGGCCGCCATATCCCAGGCATGCAGGCCTTGCTCCCAGAAGCCCTCATAGCGACCGGCGGCCACATAGGCGAGATCCAGAGCCGCGGAGCCGTACCGGCGAACGCCGGCAGATACCGCCATGACCTGCTCCAGTTGGGCCAGAAAGGGCGCATGGCCTTCTCGGCCGGCAAACGGGATTCCGGTGGCGAACAGCGACGACGCAATGTCGCGCCGCTGCGATACCCTGAGGCGCCGCCCGTTAAAAAACGCCCCCTGTCCCTTCTCAGCCCAGAACAACTCGTCGGTGACCGGTGCATAAATGACCCCGGCGAACGGCTCGCCATCGCGCTCAAGGGCAACCGAAATGCAGAAATGCGGTAATCCGTGGAGCAGGTTCAGCGTACCGTCCAGCGGATCGATGATCCAACGGTTGGAATTGTCGCTGCCTTCGACCTCACCGCCTTCTTCCATGAGGAAGCCGAAGTTCGGCCGCGCCTTGGATAGCTCCTCGAACAGAATGCGCTCGGAGCGGTGATCCGCTTCGGTGACGAAATCGGATGGTCCCTTGTTGGAGACTTGCAGGGTTTCGATTTCACCGAAGGCGCGAACCAACTTGCGGCCCGCCTTGTCGACGGCGGCGGTCATAACAGTGATCAGCGGCGAGCGCCGCCCAGTCCGGGGGGGCTTCATGGTATTAGTCCTTAGCCCGCTCCACGTAGGAGCCATCCGACGTATTGACGACGATCCGGGTTCCGGCCTCGATGTGCGGCGGCACCAGAACCTTGACGCCGTTTTCGAGCATGGCCGGTTTATAAGACGACGACGCGGTTTGTCCTTTGACCACGGCATCGGCTTCGGTGACTTCCAGCGCTACGGTATCGGGAAGCTGAATGCCAATGGTGCTGCCCTCGTAGGATTCAATGGAAACGATCATGCTCTCCTGCAGGTACGGCACTTGATCCTCGCCGATCATGTCGGCGCCGATGGAGACCTGCTCATAGGTTTCCGTCTCCATGAAAGTGAACATATCGCCTTCGGCATAGAGATACTGATAGTCGCTCTGGTCGAGGCGAATGCGTTCCACGGACTCAGCCGCGCGGAACCGCTCATTGAGTTTGGTGCCGGTCCGGATATCCTTGAGTTCAACCTGGAGATAGGCACCACCCTTGCCGGGCTGCGTATGCTGGATTTTAACCGCCCGCCACAGGCTGCTCTGGTGTTCAATGACCATGCCGGGCTTGACGGCGTTACCGTTGATTTTCATGAAACACCTTGAAATTCGGCTGCATTCGGGCGCGGAACCTACCAGCTTGCCTGGGACGAAGCAACGCCTCAGGGTGTCTCCGACGCGATCACCCGGTTAAAGGCTTCGATACTGGCCGCCGGACCATCGGGATGATCCCAGACCGCCGATACGACGGCCAGGAAATCCGCCCCGGCGTTCACCAGTGGAGCGCAGTTCTCCGGCGTAATACCGCCAATAGCCACGGACGGCGAAACCATGACATGACTCCACCATTCAAGGATTGATACATCAGCCCGGGTCTTGGCCTGTTTTGTATCGGTCGGGAAAAAAGCACCGAAAGCAACGTAGTCGGCACCCCGCTCGCAAGCTTCGATGGCCAGATCACGGGAGTCGTGGCAAGTCACGCCAATGATGGCCTCGCTGCCCACCGTGGCCCGGGCTTCGCTGTAAGCGGCATCCGTCTGGCCGATGTGGACGCCGTCGCACCCGGTTTCCGCGGCCAGATCGGGGCGGTCATTGAGAATAAAGACAACACCCCGAGAGTCGGCAACCGGAAGCAGTGCATCAGCGGCGCGCCGGATGGCATCATCGTCGGCATCTTTGAGCCGAAGTTGCACGGCGCCCACATCAGCGGCATCAAGCGCCGCTGAAAGCTGATCACGGAAATGTCCCGGATCAAGCCGTGGCGGCGTGATGAGGTAAAGCCGGCAGACCTGTTCGTCGGTACTAGTCATCTGCCGCGAGCCACTTGCGGACGGCGGCGGATGCGTCATCGGATTCCGCCAAGTCCAAAGCCGGCCCCCTGCTGTTGTCGAGGATGGCCTCCGATTGGGCGGCGATATCGGAAATTCTTGCCAGGGTTTCCGAATCCGCCGTGACGGCGAAGCAGGCGATCCCGTGTCGCAGGGCCGCCAACGCCAATCCCGGATCGTCGCCGCAGTCGAGGATCGATTGGACCTCAGCGTTGGGGTATTCAGCGGCCGCCTGCTCGATCATGGACTGAAATACCTGCGGACCCAAATAGCCGGCCGCGCCGGGAGCGCTTCGCAATGTCACCGGCACGGATAGCTCGACCGCCGCCGCCGCCGCGACTCGGGCGTGGTCTATATTGTGAACGATGACGACCTGCGCGGTCATGCGGTTAACCTCCTGAGGGGCGCACCGCACAGCGGACAGCTAACGGAACCGGGACTTATCCGGCGTTGGCCATGGCCACGGCGGTGTCGGGCATACGGTTTGAGAAGCCCCACTCGTTGTCGTACCAGCTTAGCACGCGCACGAAGTTCCCTTCCAACACCTCGGTTTGCGTGGCGTCGAAGCTGGAACTGGCCGGGTTATGATTGAAGTCGATGGAGACCAATTCCTCCTCAACATAACCGAGGATGCCCTTCAGCGGACCCGCCGCCGCATCGCGCATGGCACCGTTGATTTCGTCAACCGTGGTGTCGCGTCCGGCGGAAAAAGTCAGATCGATAAGTGAGACATTCGGTGTCGGGACCCGGACCGACGTGCCGTCCAATTTACCCTTGAGTTCCGGCAGAACCAGGCCAACCGCCCGTGCCGCGCCGGTCGATGTGGGAATTAAGGAAACGCCGCATGCCCGGGCGCGCCGGGCATCGCTATGCAGGGTATCAAGCGGCCGCTGGTCGCCCGTATAGGCGTGAATGGTTGTCATAAACCCTTTCTCAATGCCGACCAGCTTGTTAAGTACGTCGGCGACCGGCGCCAGGCAGTTGGTTGTGCAGGATGCATTGGAAACCACCGTGTCGCCAGCCTCCAGAGTGTCATGGTTGACACCGTAGACAATGGTCTTGTCGACTTCCTTGGCCGGGGCTGAGACCAAAACCTTTTTTGCCCCCGCATCCAAATGCTTCGCCGCCGAATCCCGGTCGGTAAATAGTCCCGTGCACTCCAACGCCACATCGACGCCCAGGTCTTTCCACGGCAGGTTGGCCGGATCGCGCTCGGCGGTGACCCGGATCGGGCCTAAACCGGCGTCGATGGTATCGCCCGTGGCGGTGACGTCATTGGCAAGTGTGCCGTGGACCGAATCATACTTGAGCAGGTGGGCGTTCATTTCCACCGAGCCCAGATCATTGATACCGACTACTTGAACGTCATCGCGGCGGCTTTCCAAGATGCCCCGCATAACCAATCTACCGATCCGTCCAAAACCGTTAATCGCGACGCGAACCGTCATTTAACCCTCCGTCATTATGTCTACTGGATGCCGATTCCTGGGACGCATTTCGCCGCCGGAACAGATGACTTCTTAGTGTTGGAATTCCTATGTGCATGGGGCAAATCGCCCAGCTCCGAACATCCTTTGATTGCCCGCTTACGTCAACTGGATAATTGTCCCGAGATTCCTCTGGAATTGTACGTCTAAGTACAGTTTTCCTTTTTAAGTGAACATTTTAGGGAATTTTATTACGACAATGGTTGACGCAAAGGAATCACTCCTCTTATGCTGCGTGCGCTTGAGTAAAAGAGCCGGGGGAACGGGACCGCGTGGCCAAAAATACGACCATTCAAAAGCCAACCAAGGTGCAACAGGCGCAACAGCATCTGGATGCGGCCGTGACGCGTTTGGAAAAAGCACTCACAGCGAAAGCTGGCAAGCAGGCGCCGGCGCCGGATGACGCAGAGGTGATCCAACTGCGCGAGGAAAATTCCAAGCTCGCGGACGTCAACGAGCAGATTGCCGGACGCCTCGACTCGGTGATTCTTCGGCTCCGCGCGGCGATAAGGGACTGACGGTATGGTGCAGGTCTCCGTCGATATCAATGGTCGCAAATATCAGATCGCCTGCGATGACGGCCAGGAGGCCCATTTGACCCGGCTCGGTAATTATGTCGACAACCGGGTATCGGAATTGGTCGCCGCCGTCGGACAGATTGGCGATGCGCAGTTACTGGTCATGGTTTCGCTCCTGGTTGCTGACGAGTTAGCGGATGCCTATGCCGAACTCGAGGTTGCGGAAAACGCCGATAGCGGCGCTGCGGCCATGCTGTCGGCGGAAGAGGCGCTGAGCAACAGCCTCGATCAGTTGGCGGCGCGCATAGAAGTTATTGCGGAACGCCTCGAACAATCATAGATTCCATATGCGAGCGGTCGCTGCTGGGCGCGTTAGGTCAATGAATCGCTGGGGCCTAAAACGACCTTCCGGGAACTGTCTCTGCCGGGCCCGTGGGCTCGGTATGCGGTGCCCACCTGCAACTGCAGGCCACGGAGGATCTTCGGCCGACGGTCTTGTGGCGCCGCTCGCAATTTCTCCGAGACCTCCAAATACACCCTGATTGCCGGAGCCCGCCGCCGTTGTCCGTGGAAGCTGAAAAGGAAGAGTTTCGCCGGGCCGCCAAGTTGGCGCGGAAGCAGGCGGCCGCCGACGCGGGTCCCGACGCTGCTGATCGCCTAGCCGGTAATCTCCGCCAACTGATCGGCGATCCGGCGCCGGGCCTTGTCGTTTCCGGCTATCTCGCCATTGGCGACGAAATCGACGTCTCTCAGATGCTAGCGGAACTGCATGGCCAGGGCGTTGTTTGTGTTCTGCCCGTTGTCGTTGGGCAAGACCAACCGCTGGTCTTTCGCCGGTGGTATCCGGACGTGGACTTGCAGGCAGGCCCCCTGGGTACGCGTCATCCCGGCCCTGAAAATGAACAGACGAAGCCCGATATTCTGCTGGTGCCGCTGCTGGCGTTTGACGGCCAAGGCAATCGTATTGGCTGGGGCGGTGGATTCTACGATAGGACCATTGGCGCCTTGAGGGCTGACGGCAACGTGCTGGCGGTGGGAGTCGCCTTTGGCGGACAGCGGGCTGACACGGTACCGCATGACAGTTACGATGCGCGCCTTGATTGGATTGTTACGGAGCAGGGCGCCGAAGCCTTTGCGAGGGACGGATGAGGATTTTGGTTTGCGGAGACGTGGTCGGAAAGAGCGGGCGCCAGGCTATTGCTTCGCGCTTGCCGGAACTCCGCAGTCACCTCGAATTGGATTTTGCCATCGTCAACGGCGAGAACGCGGCGCATGGATTCGGTATTACCGACAAGATTTGCGCCGGGTTCTACGAGGCCGGCGCCGATGCCATTACCACCGGCAACCATGTCTGGGACCAGCGCGAAATCATGAACTACATCGGCGGCGATGCGAAATTGCTGCGGCCGATGAACTACCCGGACGGAACGCCCGGCGCCGGGACCGGCATTTACGATACGCCTGACGGCCGGCGAGTGTTGGTTATTCATCCCATGTGCCGGCTGTTCATGGATCCCTTGGACGATCCCTTTGCCGCCGTCGAGGCGGTGCTGGCCAAGCATCGCCTCGGCGATAAGATTGATGCCATCATCGTTGACGTGCACGGCGAGGCGACCAGCGAGAAGCAGGCCATGGGCCATTTTCTCGATGGCCGTGTCTCGGCCGTGGTCGGCACCCATACCCATGTGCCGACGGCCGATGCGCGAATTCTTCCAGGCGGCACGGCGTTCCAAACGGATATCGGCATGACCGGCGACTACGATTCGATAATCGGCATGCAAAAAGAGGCGGCGACGGCGCGGTTTATCACCAAACTGCCGCAAGCGCGTCTGGAGCCAGCGGATGGCGAGGCGACGCTGTGCGCGGTCTTCATCGAGACTGACGACGCCACCGGCCTGGCGACGCGTATCGAACCGCTACGTGCCGGTGGCGGTTTGGCGGAGGCCGGCATTTAGCAGGCGATTTAAATATCGAGGTTGCAAAAAAGAAAACCCCCGGCCAGGACTTACGGCCGGGGGCTATGGTGGTCTAGTTTGGATTCGTGATCGCGATTTCGGTCAGGCGGCCCGAACTTGTTCAAGGAATTTACGAACCTCTTCATTGAGCGAGTCCGATTGGGTCGCCAGACCGTTGGAGGCATCCTCAATCTGGCTTACGCTTTCACCGGTTTCCCTAACAGCGTTACTGACCCCGGCGATATTTTGGTTGACCTCCTGGGTACCAGAAGCAGCCTGCTCGACATTGCGGGCGATTTCCTGCGTCGCCGCGCCTTGCTGCTCAACCGCCGCCGAGATGCCGCTGGAGATGTTGTTGATCTCCTCGATCACCTTGGTGATGGATTGGATCGCCGTCACAGCCTCGGTGGTGGCTGTCTGGATGCCGCCAATCTGACTGCCGATCTCGTCCGTCGCCTTGGCCGTCTGGTTGGCCAGGTTCTTGACCTCGGAGGCAACCACGGCGAAGCCCTTGCCGGCATCACCGGCGCGGGCCGCCTCGATGGTGGCGTTCAAGGCCAAGAGGTTGGTCTGCTCGGCAATATCGGTGATCAACTCCACCACCTCGCCGATCTTCTGGGCCGCCGCGTTGAGCCCCTGCACCATCTCGTCGGCGCGTGTGGCTTCGTCCGCCGCCTGCTTGGAGATCGTTGCCGAATCCGCCACCTGGCGGGTGATCTCGTTGATGGATGACGACAACTCCTCGGCTGCTGCGGCCACGGTCTGCACGTTGGATGACGCTTCCTCCGAGGCAGCGGCGACGGCTGTCGATTGGCTGTTGGCTGTCTCAGCTGACGCCGCCATGGTAACCGCCGAATTTTTCATTTCGGTCGCCGACTCGGATACAGATTTTACAACGTTGCCGACGCTGGCTTCGAACTGATCGGCCATATCGTTCATGGCTGCCTTTTTCTCCTCCTCGGCGCGTTGATCGGCAACCTCCTTTTCTTTTTGGGCGAGCTTGGCGGTGGCTTCCTTTTCCTCCTGGGCCTTGCTGGCCGCAGCTTCTTTCTCTTTCTGAGTACGTTGTTTCTCGGCTTCCTGGTCGCGGCGCACAGTTTCCTGCTCTTCCTCCAGGCGGATTCTCTCGATAGCGTTCTCCTTGAATACCTGGACCGCGCCTGCCATCTCACCGATTTCATTTTTGCGGTCCTGACCTGGAATATTTGTTTCCAGTTCGCCGTTGGCGATCTGTTGCATAGCTGTGGTCATGCGTTTAATGGGGCCAGAAACCCGCGTCGCTGTAAAAACTGACATGAGAGTCAGCAGAACTCCAACGACGATGATGGCGACGATCATGTTATTGCTCAGGGTTGCACCCCTGGCCAGTTGGCCATCGATGGCCGTCATGACCTCAAGGATACCGCGCACGTCGCCCAGTTTCCAATCGTCCTTGGGGGTGTCGGCTCTGCTGTTATGGCAGTTTACGCAACCCTGGGCGACCATGGTGTCGGCGACACCGACACGGACGTACTCGCGACCGTCAATGGTTTCCTTGCGGACAAACTTCTCTTCTGGATTAGCTGAGAGGAACTCCCAGGCGGCTTGTTGAAAATCGTCAAGCTCTCGCGTCGAACGGTTTGGGAAGGGGTAGCCGCTATAGAGTTTTATCCGGGTATCGGCTTCCGAGAGCTGCTCACTCATGTCATGGATAAAGGTAGCCGGCAGGGGAACGCCTTTCTCCATCGTCTTGTGGTCAAAACTGGGCTTCAGAGTGCCGTCGGCGACCACTTTTTTGATGACGTTCTTGGTGTAGTAGCCACGGACCATTCTAAACTGATTGACGACCTGGGACGCGGTGCTGATGGCGTCCTCTTTTGCATTGTCTTCCGTCAACCGGGGCAGAATGGCCACACTTGCAATGACAACAAGAACGATGGCGATAGGAACTGGAAGTATGAGCATCCAGACGATGCTCTTGGTTTTAGCTGGCGCGATCATTGTTATCCAAACCTCCTGAATGGCTACCTTGAGAACGACACATGCGTCGCACCCTTGCAGTAGCTACAAGTGACTTGGCCCCGACCGATAACCTTCCCTATGAAGGCGGATGCTTCGCATCCAATACTTTTGTTTAGTCTCTGGCGTTAAACGGCGCCAGTATGAACGGGATCATAAGTAGCTGATGATTTGAGGTAATTGACTTGGTTCAATAGCTACAGCAGTCCGCTTTTGTTTCTTCTGACGGCTAGTATATACATACAAAAACTTTAAGTGAATACTATTTTGTGCATTATGTACTTTTGTGCCAAGCTTGCTTGAAATAAAACACACTTCCTTAGCGTTTGAATGAGATGGTCAGTTGGCGACAAGGTTTGCTCGTCAACAAAGACCGGTTGCTTTTCATACGGTCAAATTGTTGCCATATTGCCCTGTCATCAAAGGGCACGGCGTTCGTGCTTTCCCCTACTACATGTGGTATAGATTTCGCAAAATTTAGGAACATAGAGGGCTGTTCGAATGGCTGGCCATTCAAAATTCAAAAATATTATGCATCGCAAGGGTCGCCAGGATGCCAAGCGCGCCAAGGTGTTCGGTAAATTGATCCGCGAACTGACCGTCGCCGCCAAGAACGGTATGCCCGACCCCGATATGAACCCGCGGTTGCGGACCGCTATCGCTGCCGCCAAGGCCGCCAACATGCCCGGCGACACCATGAACCGGGCGATCAAGAAAGGCGCTGGCAGCGACGACGACACCAACTTCGAGGAAATCCGCTATGAAGGATATGGTCCTGGGGGTGTGGCGGTGATCGTCGAGACACTAACCGACAACCGAAACCGGACGGCATCGGAGGTCCGCGCCGCCTTTACAAAGTTCGGCGGCAATCTCGGTGAGTCGGGAAGCGTTGCGTTCATGTTCGAGCGGGTCGGTATGGTTGTCTATCCGACGGCCGCCGCCAGCCCGGACGATATGTTCGAAGCAGCACTCGAAGCCGGAGCCGCCGACGTCGAGAGTTCCGGCAGCGGCCATGAAGTTACCTGCGATCCAGATGATTTTTCCGCCGTGCGCGATGCCATGGAAGGCCGGTTCGGCGACGCCGAAGACGCGCGGCTCGATTGGAAGCCGCAGACCACGGTGCCGGTCGATGAGGATGCCGCCGGCACCCTGCTCAAACTTCTCGACGTTCTTGACGACAACGATGACGTTCAGCGGGTGGCGTCGAACTTCGATGTCGCCGACGACGTCATGGAACGGCTGAGCGCCTGACCGGCGAGGCTACGGGGGGATGGAACAGGCACCATGAGAGTCATCGGCTTTGATCCGGGATTGCGCCACACTGGTTGGGGTGTAATTGATATCGACGGCAACCAGCTCAGCCATGTCGATCACGGCGTCGTCCATTCGGATTCGTCCCTGTCGTTGGCTGAGCGGCTCGTTCAACTGCATGACGGCTTACTTGAAGTGGTCTCCCGGCATGATCCGGGCGAAGCCGCAGTCGAGGAAACCTTCGTCAATGTCAACGCCGCCTCGACCCTGAAGCTGGGTCAGGCACGGGGTATTGTCATGTTGGTGCCGGCGCAACGCGGAATGCCGGTGGCCGAGTATCCGCCCAACCTGATCAAGAAGACAGTGGTTGGTGCCGGCCATGCGGCGAAGCAACAGGTCCAGATGATGGTCAATACGCTACTGCCCGGCAGCGGGGTCCAATCGTCGGACGCCGCTGACGCTTTGGCCGTCGCCATTTGTCACGCCCATCACCGAAACATTGCGGGCATGGCGCGGATGGTGGAGGCGGCGCAATGATCGCGAAGCTCAAAGGGATCGTCGATGGCCTGAACGACGATTCCGTGGTCATTGATGTCGGCGGTGTCGGGTATCTGGTGTACGGCTCGACCCGTACCTTGGCCCGGCTTGCTCATGGCGATGCCGTGACATTGGAAATTGAAACCCATGTCCGCGAAGATCACATCCATCTGTTCGGTTTCACGGATACGGCCGAGCGTGATTGGTTCCGGCTGTTGACCACGGTTCAGGGTGTTGGCGCCCGGGTCGGCCTCGCCATCATGGGCGTGCTGTCGTCGGATCAGTTGGTCCAGGCCATTGCCGCTGGCGATAAGGCGGCGATTACGCAGGCGCCCGGTGTCGGTCCAAAACTGGCGGTGCGTATCCTCAGTGAATTGAAGGATAAAGTCGGGGCATTGGCCCTGGGTGCCGCGGCCGGCCCGTCCGGCGCCGCCTCGGCCGTTGCCGCGGAGCAAGGCGGGAATGTTTCGGACGCCGCCTCGGCCCTGGTTAACCTTGGCTACAATCCCTCCGAAGCTTTCGGCGCCGTTGCCCGCGCCGCGGCTGAGCTTGGCGATAATGCCGCTGTCGAGGCTTTAATACGCGGCGGTCTCGGCGAGTTGGCGCCGGCCGATGCCAGAGGAAACGGCTAAGCCATGAATGATGAAACCCGCATGGTGACGCAGGAACCCGTAGCCGACGACCAGAGCCAGGCCGAAGTGGGGACCCGGCCGCTCAAGTTCGATGATTTTGTCGGCCAGGATCAGGTCTGCGAAAACCTTCGCGTGTTTATTGCGGCCGCCGGGAAGCGTGGCGAGGCTCTCGACCACGTCCTGTTTCACGGTCCGCCCGGATTGGGAAAGACGACCCTGGCGCAAATTACGGCGCGGGAATTGGGTGTCGGCTTTCGCGCAACGTCCGGGCCGGTGATCGCCAAGGCTGGTGATCTGGCGGCGATCCTAACCAACCTGGAAGCCCGCGATGTCTTGTTCATTGACGAAATTCACCGCCTCAATCCGGTGGTCGAGGAAATTCTCTATCCGGCCATGGAGGACCGCCAACTCGATCTGGTCATTGGCGAGGGTCCGGCGGCACGTTCCGTGCGCATCGAATTGCAGCCCTTCACCCTGGTTGGCGCGACGACACGTTCGGGATTGATCACGGCGCCCCTGCGCGAGCGTTTCGGGATTCCACTGCGCGTCGAGTTTTATTCGGTCGAGGAGCTTACGGACATTGTCACCCGTGGCGCCGCATTGCTGGGGCTTGATCTGTCCGACGACGGCGCTACTGAGATCGCCCACCGGGCGCGGGGTACGCCGCGGGTCGCCGGCCGTCTGCTCAGGCGGGTTCGTGATTTTGCCGCGGTTGATGGCGGCGGACCGGTTGACCGCGCCGCCGCGGACGCGGCACTCAACCGCTTGGAAGTGGATGACCGAGGTCTTGACGCCATGGACCGGCGCTATCTGTCGTGCATTGCCGACAACTACGCCGGCGGCCCAGTCGGGGTCGAGACGTTGGCGGCGGCCTTGTCGGAGCAACGCGATACGGTCGAGGAAGTCATTGAACCCTATTTGATCCAGCAGGGTTTTCTCATGCGGACTCCACGCGGTCGGGCGTTGGCCGCCGAGGCCTATAGGCACTTAGGCTTGAAGCCTCCGAAATCCCTGGCCCAGCTGGAGATGCTGCCGGATTCGGAGGATGGGGATGACTGACGCAGGCGTCCATAGATACGACCTTCGCGTCTATTTCGAAGACACCGATGCGGGCGGTATCGTCTATTACGCGAATTACCTCCGTTACACCGAACGCGCCCGGACCGAGATGCTGCGTGACGCCGGTATCGAAAGCTCCGACATGATGGCTCGCGATGGCGTTGCCTTGGCCGTACGGCGGTGCAATGTCGATTACATCCGGCCGGCGCGCCTCGACGATATGCTGCACGTCGAGACGAGGGTACTCGATATCGGCGGCGCGTCGCTGGAGGCCGAGCAGGTAGTCAAGCGGGGCGCCGAAGAACTTGTGCGCATGGAGCTCAAACTGGGGTGCATGACCGCCGACGGGCGGCCCGTGCGCATGCCCGGGCCGGTCAGAGATCGTTTAAAGGGAATTCACGCATGAAAGAACAGGCCTAAAATATGGAAAATCAAGTTATCGACGCCGTCACCCTGGGCGGCTCCGTCGCCGATATCGATTTTAGCGTGTGGTCACTGTTTTTACGCGCTGATTTAATCGTCAAGTCGGTGATTATTCTGCTGCTGCTGGCATCCATCTGGTGCTGGGCGATCATATTTGACAAGGTGTTCGGCATCCGCCGCCTGAACGCTCGCTCCGACCATTTCGAGCAGTCGTTTTGGTCGGGTAACTCACTGGACGAACTTTACGACAGAATTTCCAACCATCCGACCGACCCGATGTCGGCGGTATTCGTGGCTGCCATGCGTGAATGGCGCCGAAGTCCGGCCAAGCCGGCGGAGGTTGGCGCCAGCGCCTACGTCGGCGTTGCCGAACGTATCGACCGGGTTATGCAAATCACCCTGGCTCGTGAGATGGAGCGGGCCGAACGCTACATGACCTTCCTGGCGACCACTGGCTCGACGGCGCCGTTCATTGGTCTGTTCGGCACGGTTTGGGGCATCATGAACAGCTTCCAGTCCATCGCCATTTCCAAGAACACCAGCTTGGCTGTTGTCGCGCCGGGCATCGCCGAGGCATTGTTCGCGACGGCGCTGGGGCTGCTGGCGGCGATCCCGGCGGTTGTCGCTTACAACAAGTTGACCCGGGACCTGGACCGCTACGCCGGTCGGCTCGATAGTTTCGCCGGGGAGTTCGCGGCCATCCTGTCGCGTGAAATGGAAGGTTAATCCGGCACATGGCGGCTACAATTTCACAAAAGCGCAAGGGGTTCGCCCGGCGGCATTCGCCGCCCATGAGCGAAATCAACGTGACGCCCTTTGTCGATGTCATGTTGGTTTTGCTGGTAATCTTCATGGTTACGGCGCCGTTGCTGACCGTGGGTGTCCAGGTCGACTTGCCGAAAACCAAGGCATCGACAATCCAGGGCGAAGACGAACCGTTGGCGATCACGGTTGATGCCGAAGGCCGGGTCTTTATCCAGGATACGGAAATTGAGGTCGGGTCCCTGGCCGTAAAGCTGATTGCGATTACCGGGAATAATCCAGACGTGCGCATATTCATCCGCGGCGACCAGGCCATCAATTACGGCCGTGTTATGGAAGTCATGGGCCGCATCAACGCTGCCGGTTACCGCAAGGTCGCGTTGATCACCAGCCGCCTCGGCAAATCAAAGAAAAAGAAGAGTACGGAATAGGCGGCATGCAAAAAGGCGTCTTCGGGTCCGTGCTGTTTCATGTCATGGTGGCGGCCATTAGCTATTTCGGCTTGCCGTACCTCAATCCGACACCGGTACTGACCGAGACCCCGATCATTATCGACATCGTCAACGTTGATGAGTTTACCAATCCGCCGCCGCCGGAAACCAAGTCTGAGCCGGAAGCCAAGGACGAGCCGCCCCCGCCGCCGCCTGAGCCGCCCAAGCCCGAACCAAAACCGGAGCCGGTCGCCGAGCCTGTGCCCGAACCGGAACCTGAGCCGGAACCCGAGCCGGAGGTGGCGGCTCTGCCGCCGGAACCGAAACCCAAACCCAAGGCCGAGAAAAAACCGGAAAAGAAGCCGGATCCTAAGGTGGTTAAATCGAAGCCACGGAAGAAGCCGAAGCCACCGAAGCCGCCTGACGCCTTCGCTTCCGTTCTCAAGACCATTGCCGATTTGAAGAAGTCGGCGCCGAAGTCCGAGCCGGAACCGAAAAAGAAGAAGAAAAAGCCTGAACCGGATAAATCGTCGTTCGATGAGCTGATGGCCAAGGCTGTGGCGGCGCCATCAAGAAAACACAATCCTTCGCAACCTTTGGCGATCAGTGAAATCGACATCGTCCGCAATCAAATCAGGCGGTGTTGGAACCTGCCGGCTGGTGCAAAGGACGCGGAGAATCTGGTGATCGAAATTGCCGTGGTCATGAATCCCGACGGAATGGTGCGCCAAGCTGTTGTGGTCGATGGGGCGAGGATGCTAAGTGATCCGTTCTTCAGGTCGGCGGCGGAATCAGCTAGAAGAGCGGTCTTGAATCCAAGATGCAATCCGCTCAAGCTGCCACCGGACAAATACGAACATTGGCAAACCATGACGTTAAACTTTAATCCCAGGGAAATGTTCTGACGATGTTGGCGGTGACGGATCTATCGGGGACGAGGCATCGACTCGTCCTGCTCTCGGTAATTGCGGCGATATTTTTCATTGCGTCGCTCGGACAGGCGAAAGCCGAGCTTCGCATCGACATTACCCAGGGTACGGTTGAGCCGCTTCCTATAGCAGTTACCAATCTGGTCGGCGGCGGCGCTACGGACGCTCGTTACGGGCAAGATATAGCGCGGGTCATCGCTGCCGACTTGGAACGGTCCGGCCTGTTCCGGCCCATCGATCACAAGGCCTTTATCCAAAATGCGGCGGCTATCCAAACGCCGCCGCGCTTTGGTGATTGGCGGCTGATCAATGTTCAGGCCCTGGTTCAGGGGCGCGCCGAACTAGTCGCCGATGGTCGGCTTCGCGTCGAGTTCCGCCTTTGGGACGTGTTCGCCGAACAACAGATGGTCGGGCTTGCCTATTCGACCGTACCCGATAACTGGCGGCGGATTGCCCATATTATCGCCGATGCCATCTACAAGCGGATCAGCGGCGAGAACGGGTATTTCGACACGCGTATCGTCTATATCGCCGAAAGCGGTCCGCAGATCCGGCGCGTCAAACGCCTCGCCATCATGGACCAGGACGGCCACGGACACCGGTTTCTCACTGATGGCAGCAATCTGGTGTTGACCCCGCGTTTCTCACCGACGCTGCAGGAAATCACCTATCTTTCCTATTTCGGAAACCTGCCCCGGGTTTACATTTTTAATATAGATTCCGGGCGACAGGAGGTTCTTGGCGACTTTCCCGGCATGACCTATGCGCCTCGATTCTCACCGGACGGTAAGAAAATCGTCATGAGCATGGCCACGGACGGCAACTCTGAAATATACACCATGGATTTGCGGACCCGGGCGGTAAAGCGGCTGACCAATCACAGTGCCATCGATACATCCGGATCTTATGCTCCCGACGGCAAGCAAATCGCTTTCAATTCCGACCGCGGCGGTTCGCAGCAAATCTATGTCATGGATGCCAGCGGCGCCAATGTGCACCGCATTAGCTACGGCAAGGGAAGGTATGCAACGCCCGTGTGGTCGCCGCGCGGAGACCTGATTGCTTTTACGAAATTCACCAAAGGCCGCTTTTTTATCGGTGTGATGCGCACCGATGGGTCAGGGGAGAGGTTATTGGCGGAGGATTTTCTGGTTGAGGCGCCGACCTGGGCGCCTAACGGCCGCGTCTTGATGTTTTTTCGGCAATCCAAAACTACCGCCGATGGAAAAGGCGGGCAGGCAAAATTATATTCGATTGACCTGACTGGACACAATGAGCGCGAGATGGTGACGCCGGTTGATGCATCTGATCCCGCATGGTCTCCCTTGATTCCATGAACATCCCGTAATATCTTTGTGATTCAAGAGCTTTTCGGTAAAATAAGTCTTGGAATTGGGCTATTTAGTCTTTAATACAAATCAATATACGGTCTATATAGGCCGCATGGGTACTTCCGCTGGATACGGTAGGAGTCCATGTATTCAGTTAAGATGTCGCCACTCGATTCCCGGTGAGGGGGAGATTTAAATGCGCTTTAAGATTTTAGGTACTTTGGCCGCTGTTGCGCTGATTAGCGCTTGCGAAACCGCTTCGGAAGACGCGGGCGCCGCGAGCGGCGCCGGTGCAGCACAACCCGCGGAAACCTATACGACTCCTCTGGGCACCACCGGCGGCACCATGACCGTTGCTCCCGGTTCGCAGGAAGACTTGGTTGCCCAGGTCGGCGACCGCATATTCTTCGGCTATGATCAGTTCCACTTGGACGGTATTGCCCGCAAGGTTCTGGATTCGCAGGCGGTTTGGATGAAGGCCAATCCGTCGGTAACAGTCGCTATCGAAGGACATTGCGATGAGCGTGGAACCCGCGAGTACAACTTGGGACTTGGTGAGCGCCGAGCCAACTCGGTTAAGGACTACTTGGTCGCGCTTGGCATCAACCCGGCTCGGGTTAAGACGATTTCCTACGGCAAGGAGCGCCCCGTGGCGCTCGGCTCGAACGAAGCGGCCTGGTCGCAGAACCGCCGCTCCGTGACTCGAGTGGGTGGCGCCGGCAGTTAACGGCAGCAACCCTCACCGAATTATTTGGGCGCTTGTCCGTCCGGTTCGCCGGGATGGGCAAGCGCCTTAATTTTGCCTAGAATGCGGGCCATTGTTGCGCGATGCCAAAGGACACCGGCAACCGGTTGGTAACTGGATGGAGACGAAGATCGATGAGATGCATGCAGTCCCGCAACAAGTGTAGGGCTTATTGGGTTGTAGCCGTGTTCGCCGCCGCCGTGTTCCTGACGCCGGCGGTCTCGGCACAGGACGTCAAGCCGTTGCTAGACCGCTTGGATCGGCTGGAGCGTGATATCCGCACGCTCAACAAGCAAATTGCCAGAGGTGGCGGCTCCGGTACAGAAGGCGGGGGAACCGCATCGCGCATGGAGGACCGGCTGGCGGAGTTGGATGCTGACCTCCGCGCCGCGACCGGCAGCATGGAAGAACTCGGCCATCAGATTAATCAGATCGGCCAGCGTCTCGACAAACTTGTCAGCGATGTGGATTTCCGATTGAGCGCCCTTGAAACCCGCGCCGCAGGGATACAACCGGCGCCGACGCAACCCAACATCAGCGCCGCGCCGTCACCGCCGGGTGTTCAAAAGATCCTGCCCGCCGGCGATGGATTTGCCACGGCCCCGCAATCACTGGGAACAATTCCGGCAGGCTCGGTGCCCGGGGAAGCGGCGGAGCAAACAGGTCAATCTCAGCAGTCGACAGCGCCCGAACAGCAAGCCGCGGTTGCGACGCAGCCTGCGCCAAGCGTGCTCCCCGACGGCTCGGTTAAGGAGCGCTACGCATTTGCCTTCGGCCTGCTGCGCCAGGCACAGTATGACCGCGCCGAGATCGCGCTTCGGGCTTTTGTCGATGCCCACGCCGATGACTCTTTAGCCAGCAACGCCAGATATTGGCTGGGCGAAACTTTCTACGTGCGCGCCGCCTACGTGCAAGCGGCGGAGGTTTTTCTCGAGGGTTATCAACGCGACCCCAAGGGTATCAAGGCGGCCGACACCTTGTTGAAGTTGGGAATGTCGTTGGCCGGGCTGGATAAGAAGCCGGAAGCCTGTGCGGCGTTTGACAAGGTCGCGGCTGATTTTCCCAAGGCCTCGGCCGGTGTCATGAATGCACTCAAGCGCGAGCGAAAGCGCAACAGCTGTTCGTGAATTGCGCTTGGCCATGGAACAACGTGCCGAAGTGATTTCAGAGCGGCGGTTTTCCCGATTGATGGAGGTGACGGGTCCTTATGAGGCCCGGCCACATGTTGCTGTCGGTGTCTCCGGCGGTGCCGATAGCATGGCATTGATCCTGCTCGCCGATGCGTGGTGCCGAAGCCATGGCGGAAAGGCAACGGCGCTCACCGTCAATCATCGCCTGCGCTCCGAATCTGAGGCGGAAGCGGCGCAGGTCGGAGACTGGCTGGCGGATCGGAAAATCCAACATCGGGTATTTGAGTGGGCGGAGCCGAAACCGGCATCGGGCCTGCAAGCGGCGGCGCGGACGGCGCGATATGACCTGATGACGGGGTGGTGCCGTGAGCACGGGATCCTGCATCTGCTTCTCGCCCATAACAGAGACGACCAGGCGGAAACCTTTCTTATGCGGCTGGGTAAAGGCAGTGGACCGGATGGCTTGGCGGCCATGAGCCCCATTCGCGAAACGCCGGCCTGCCGGCTGATCAGGCCGTTGCTGGCGACGCCGCGTGGTGATCTGGAGGCGACATTGACGGCTGCCGGTCAGGATTGGATTGAGGATCCGTCCAACCAAGACCACCGCTTCGAGCGTGTCCGCGTACGCCAAGCCATGGCGGCGGCCGGTCTGTCGAGCCGTAATCTGGCCCGCTCGGCGGCACGATATGGCTGTGCCCGGGTGGCCTTGGAAGCGGAGACGTCGCGTCTGGTCGCTGCCTGTTGCGATTTCCATGTTTCGGGGTTCGCCTACTTTGATGCGGCGCGGCTGTTTGGCGCGTCCGAGGATACTTCCTTGCGTGCGCTTGCCCGGGTGATTGCCGCCATCGGCGGAACGCCTTTTTTACCTGGAAGGGACCGCTTGGAGCGCCTTCACGGGAAATTGAAGGAACCGGGCGCCAGCGCCATGACCTTAGGGCGTTGCCGGCTCATGCCTCAAGAAGGCCGAATCTTGGTTTGCCGCGAGGATCGAAACCTGCCGCCACCGTTGCCGGTGCTGCCGGACAAGTCCGTGATTTGGGATGGCCGGTTTCATGCAAAATTTATCAATGCGCCTGAGCGAGCGGAAGCCCGTTATCTTACCGGACTTGGCCGCCAAGGCTGGAATGAAGTCGCCGATAGAATTCCGGTGCTTAGATCCTCTCCGATCCCTTATGCCGCGCGCCGGACGCTACCCGCATTGATTGATGAAACCGGTGTCATCTGTGTGCCGCATTTAGGTTTTGAACGCGATCCGGGCGCCGGTAAAAAGGTCCGATTGGCGCTTCAGCCGAGAAATGCGCTTTCCGGTTCGGGTTTTTTTGTTGCTAAATAGGCGAAGCAGACTATTTCTTTAGGGCAGACGGGCGTTTGCGGACGATCAAGAGTCGGACGCACCTTCACGAAAGGATGTAAACTTGAACTTCAGTAGAAACATGGCGGTTTGGGCCATCATCGGAATTCTGGTCTTTCTCCTGTTTAATATGTTCCAGGGGAACGCCCCGCGCAGCCCACATACGACCATGGCATTTTCTGATTTTATCCTTTCGGTTGAGGCCGGGGATGTTCGTAAGGTTGAAATCCAGGGCCAAGAGATTCGTGGCCAGTATCGGGACGGTCGCCAGTTTCAGACCTACGCGCCGGATGATCCGACCTTGGTCGCGACCCTGCGCAATAAGGGTGTGCAGATTAGTGCCTTGCCCGACGATGATGACTCGCCAACGCTGTTCAGTATCCTGATTTCATGGTTCCCCATGCTGCTGCTGATCGGCGTGTGGATATTCTTCATGCGACAGATGCAATCCGGCGGCGGCAAGGCCATGGGATTCGGTAAATCCCGTGCGCGGATGCTGACCGAGAAAACCGACCGCGTCACCTTTGAGGATGTTGCCGGCATTGACGAAGCAAAGCAGGAGTTGGAGGAAATTGTCGAGTTCCTGAAGGATCCGCAGAAATTCCAGCGCCTGGGCGGCAAGATTCCCAAGGGATGTCTGGTTGTCGGACCGCCGGGTACAGGTAAGACCTTACTGGCGCGCGCTATTGCCGGTGAGGCCAACGTGCCGTTCTTTACGATTTCGGGCTCCGACTTCGTTGAGATGTTTGTCGGTGTCGGCGCATCGCGGGTGCGCGATATGTTCGAGCAGGGTAAGAAAAACGCACCGTGCATCATCTTCATTGATGAGATCGACGCCGTTGGCCGCCATCGCGGGGCTGGACTCGGCGGCGGTAATGACGAACGCGAACAGACCCTCAACCAGCTCCTGGTCGAAATGGATGGCTTCGAGTCCAATGAAGGCGTCATTCTAATCGCCGCCACCAACCGGCCTGACGTTCTTGATCCGGCGCTGCTGCGCCCGGGCCGGTTTGACCGCCAAATTTCCGTCCCCAATCCGGACATCCTGGGCCGTGAAAAAATTCTCAAGGTGCATATGCGCAAGGTTCCGCTGGCGCCGGATGTTGAGGCGCGGACCATCGCGCGCGGCACACCCGGTTTCTCCGGCGCCGATTTGGCAAATCTGGTCAACGAGGCGGCGCTTTTGGCGGCGCGGTCCGGCAAGCGCGTCGTGACCATGCAGGCCTTCGAGGAAGCTAAGGACAAGGTCATGATGGGCGCTGAGCGGCGGTCCATGGTAATGACCGAGGACGAGAAAAAACTGACGGCCTATCACGAGGCCGGTCATGCTCTGGTCAGCCTCAATATGCCGAAGACGGATCCGCTGCACAAAGTCACGATTATTCCCCGCGGCCGCGCATTGGGCGTCACCATGAGTTTGCCGGAACGCGACCAATTGAGTTTCTCGGAGACGCAATTGAGCTCGAAGTTGGCGGTCATGTATGGCGGCCGGGCTGCCGAGGAGCTTGTCTTCGGCAAGGAAAACATCACCACCGGCGCTGGCAACGATATACAGCAGGCGACGGGTCTGGCCCGGCGCATGGTTACGGAGTTCGGTTTCAGCGATAAGCTGGGCCGGCTGCGCTATGCGGACAACGAAGAGGAAATTTTCCTCGGTCATTCCGTCGCTCGGCAGAAGAACGTATCCGACGCGACGGCGGCAATGATCGATGATGAGGTTCGCCGCCTGATCGATACAGCGGAGACGCAGGCTCATAAAATTTTGTCCGACAAGCGCGATGATCTTGAGAGCATCGCCCAGGCGTTGTTGGAGTACGAAAGCTTGAGCGGAAACGATATCGATGCGCTTTTGCGGGGCGAGTCTATCGTTCGCGAGGATTCTGATGATATGCCGCCGGAGGGTGGCCACAAGTCCTCCGTTCCATCCAGCGGCAAGGCCAAGAAAGATGACAGTCCGGGCCTGGGGGCGGAACCGCAACCCGAATCCTGACCACCGTGTCACGCCAGAACAAATCCGACGACGCATCGTTCGCCGGGCTTTCGCTCGCGCGCACGCGCATCATGGGCATTATCAACGCAACGCCGGACAGTTTTTCCGATGGCGGAGAAGCTTTTGACCCGAGCGACGCCATTGCTCGGGGCCGTGCGATGCTGACCGAGGGTGCCGACATCATTGACGTTGGTGGTGAATCCACCCGGCCCGGATCGGCGCCGGTGTCCCTCGATGAAGAACTGACGCGGGTGCTGCCTGTCATCGAAACCCTGGCCGGGGAGGGCGCGCGGGTGTCCATCGATACCCGACACGCGGGAGTCATGACGGCGGCGGTCGAGGCAGGGGCAATGATTATCAACGACGTTACCGCCCTAACCGGCGATCCGGACTCGCTCTCAGCCGCCGCGGGGTGTGATGTCGACGTGGTGCTCATGCACATGTTAGGTGAACCTGGGACCATGCAGGATGATCCGCGCTACGACGATGCCGCCCAGGAAGTCCTCAATTATCTGGGCGGCCGGGTTGCGGCCTGCGAAGCGGCGGGCATGGAACGTGGACGCATTGCGGTTGATCCGGGCATCGGTTTCGGTAAAACGCTGGCCCACAATCTTGACATCCTGTCGCGGCTTGATCTGTACGAAGATTTAGGTTGCCCGGTAATGCTTGGCGTCTCGCGCAAGAGTTTCATCGCAAAAATCACGGGCGAAGAGGACCCGAAACGCCGCATTCCCGGATCACTGGCCTCGGCTTTGGCCGGTGTGGCGCTAGGGGTGCGTTTGCTCCGTGTCCACGATGTCGCCGAGACACGCCAGGCTTTGGATGTGTGGGAAGCGATCGCGGGCGGCGGCTAGCCGTTTTCGGCGGCAATCTCATCCATTAGCTCATTGAGCCTATCCAATCCTGGCCGCAGATAGTCCGTCGGCAGGGCGAAGGAAATGCGCAGGTGATGATCCAGGCCAAACATGTCGCCAGGCACCACAAGGACACTTTTTTCCAAGCGGAGGCGTTCGACCAACTGGCTTGAGTTGATATCTAGGTGATAGCGGACGAAGGTCATCGCCGAAGCCTGCGACGGAACAATACTGAACATCCCTTCGCGGCGGGCCAACGTTTCCTCGAGCACATCGAAGCCATTTTGGATCAATTCGCGGGTGCGGGCGATGATCTGGGGGCGCACCTCGGGGGACAGGGCAATGGCGGCAAGTTTGTTGCCGAGCATGCTGCTCGAGATGGTGGTGTACTCGTGGCGCCGCCAAATCTCGTCAATCATGTCTTCTGGTCCGGCGACCCAGCCAATTCTCAACCCCGGCAAGCCATAGGCCTTGCTCATGCTATTGATGGCCAGCACGCGATCATAACGGCCGTAGAAAGAGCGCGTTTCCTCGTCTCGATTTCGTTCAGCCCCGGAATAGACTTCGTCGGCCAGAATCCAGGCGCCGACCTTATCGGCGGCATCGACGATGGCGTCCATCTCCGCGTCAGTCAGGATGTAGCCGGTCGGGTTGTTGGGATTGCAGACGGCGATCATCTTGGTCCGCCCGGTGAGCGACTCCTCCAACTGATCTAGGTTGACCGCCCAGCCCTGTGATTCTTCCAGATCAAAGGATTTGATGGTGATGCCGGCATTTTTTGCCAGACCCCACACCTGCGGGTAGTGAGGCCGCATGGTGACGACCTCGTCGCCGGGTTCCAGGAGCGTCGCCGCCGTCACATAATTGGCTTCGGCGGCGCCGACGGTGACCAAAACATTGTCCGGACCGGCGCCGTCGTAACGTTCAGAGATGAGCTGGCGGAGCTCCGTGTTGCCGTTGACTTCCGGGTAGTTAAGCTCGGTTTCGAGAAGAGCGTCTTGAAGGCCGCTGTCACCGAGAAGCTCCCCCAGCATCATCGGGTGAACGCCGCTTTCAGAGTAGTTGTACTCAACGGTGTATTCGTAAAGCGATAAGAGTTTTTCCAGCTCGAAATGCTGAAAGTCGGGTCTGCTCACGGAAACCTCCTGGGAAGGGGATGCTTGGTGCGGGTCTTGATGCACTATAGTGGATTGAAAGGCTGCGAGACACGCAGGAAAAAATCTGAAATAAAAAGTGACGCTGCTATCCGCGCATTTGGTCTAAAAGAGCGCCAGCGAATAGATGCGACACCACGAGAGGAAACATGACGCGAAAACTATTTGGCACCGACGGTATCCGAGGCACCGCCAATCAGGGCAGCATGACGGCGGAGGTGGCGCTACGCGTGGGTATGGCCGCCGGCGCTCATTTCCTGCAAGGCGACCACCGCCACCGCGTGGTGATCGGCAAGGATACGCGGCTGTCGGGATACATGATTGAACCGGCGTTGACTTCCGGGTTCGTTTCCATGGGTATGGATGTGATTCTGGTAGGTCCCATGCCGACTCCGGCCATTGCTATGCTGACGCGCTCGCTTCGCGCCGATCTCGGCGTCATGATCTCGGCTTCGCACAATCCCTATCAGGATAACGGTATCAAACTTTTCGGGCCGGACGGCTTCAAGCTTTCAGATGAAGTCGAGATTGAGATTGAACGACTGATGGACAATGGCTTGGAGGACCGCTTGGCGCCGCCGGACAAGCTGGGCCGCGCCAAGCGGCTGGATGACGCCGGCGGGCGTTATACGGAATACGTGAAACAGACTTTCCCCAGGGGACTGCGCCTCGACGGGCTCAAGATCACTGTCGATTGCGCTAACGGCGCCGCTTACAAGGTTGCACCCGAGGTTTTGTGGGAACTGGGCGCCGAGGTCATTCCCATCGGTGTTGAGCCGGATGGCTTCAATATCAACCGGGGCTGTGGCTCCACGGATACGGATTACATGCAGGGCCAGACCCTGGCCCATTGCGCCGATATTGGTCTTGCCCTGGATGGCGATGCCGACCGACTTTTGATCGCCGACGAAGCCGGCGCCCTCATCGACGGTGACCAGATCATGGCCTTGATTGCCAACCACTGGGCCGAGGAGGGGACGCTTCGCGGCGATGGTATCGTTTCCACGGTGATGTCCAATCTGGGGCTTGAGCGATTTTTGGGCGGCATCGGCCTGAACATGGTCCGCGCCCAGGTCGGCGACCGCTACGTCGTTTCGCACATGCGCGAGCACGGCTTTAATCTGGGCGGCGAGCAATCCGGACACATTATCCTCAGCGACTATTCAACCACGGGCGATGGCCTGATCGCGGCCCTGCAGGTGCTGGCGGTGATCGTCGCCACAGGAAAACCGGCGAGCGAAGTGTGCCGTCCGTTCGACCCGTTGCCGCAATTGCTGAAGAATGTACGCTTCAATGGTGGCGCGCCGTTGGACGACGTGACTGTCAAACAAGCCATCGCCGATGGTGAAGACCGGCTTGGTGATACCGGGCGGCTGTTGATCCGCAAATCCGGCACAGAGCCGTTGATCCGGGTCATGGCCGAGGGCGAGGATGAAAAGCTCGTCGCCGCCGTTGTCGGTGATATCGTTCAGGCCGTCGAACAAGCGGCGGGTTAATCAATGAACGGTAGGGTTCTGATCATTGCCGGATCCGATTCCGGCGGCGGTGCCGGAATTCAGGCTGACATCAAGGCGGTGAGCGCCTTGGGCGGGTTTGCCATGACAGCCGTGACCGCGCTGACGGCCCAGAATACAGAAGGCGTTACCGCTATCCACGAGGTGCCACCGGACTTCGTCGCCGAGCAGATCCGCGTCGTTCTCGGTGACCTCGGCGCCGACTGCATCAAGACCGGCATGCTCCATAGCGTGGAAGTCATTGAGATGGTCACTGAGACGCTTGTCGAGCATGCTCCCGGCGTCCCCGTGGTTGTCGACCCGGTCATGGTCGCCAAGGGTGGGGCACCATTGCTGCAAGCGGATGCCGTTAGCGCCCTCAAGAAGCACATGGTTCCATTGGCTGCCCTGCTGACCCCCAACGCACCGGAGGCGGAAGCCTTGACCGGCCTGGAAGTTCGCGAGCCAAGTGATGCTTTGGCTGCTGCCCAGACCTTGATAGAGATGGGGTCCGGCGCGGTGCTCATGAAAGGCGGCCATCTGTCCGGTGACATGGTGAGCGACTTGCTGCTCGATAGGGACGGCGGGACGGAAACCTTCACAAGCCCGCGGATCGATACCCGCCACACCCACGGCACCGGTTGTACTCTGGCTTCCGCCTGCGCCGCCGGGATTGCCCAGGGCCTGCCGCTCCGCGACGCCGTCGCCCGCGCCCGCGCCTATGTGATCCGGGCGATTGAGACAGCGCCCGGTTTTGGGCGCGGCAACGGCCCTTTGAATCACACACACACAGTTGCGCCATTCGACGTTGACAGTTGAGTATTAGGCGACGACTTCGGCGGCGGCGGGGTTTGCGGTCAGGATTTCAGCCAGAATTCCAAACGCCTGGTCAATTTCCTCACGGCTGTGCTCGCAACCAATGGACATGCGGACTGCTTGCGGGTGCGGTCCGGTTCCCGTAGCGAAGGTTTCACTTGTCAGGATGCGGACGCCTCTCTCTTCGGCGGCAGTCTTGTAGGCATCGGCGCGCCACGACTCCGGCAATTCCAACCAGACGAACGTTGATGCCGGTCCGGCGCGGAATTTGAACCGGCCCAGGTGTGATCGGGCGATTTCAATGCGCGCCGCCGTCTCCGCTTTCATCCAGCTGATGATTTCGTCGCCGCGGCCGCTTTCGATCCACCGCGCCGCGACTTCAGCCATAAGCGGCGGCGTCATCCAATTTGTCATGCGGACGTTGGCGCGGATTTGCTGTGGATACGAATCGGGCGCGTAGATGTAGCCGACCCGTAAGCCACCGGCCATGCACTTGGACAACGAGGTCAGGTAAATCGTGCGCTCGGGAATGCGGACGGCCAACGGCGGCGGCGCATCATCGATAAGGCCGCCCCAAATGTCGTCTTCCATAACGATCAGGTCGCGCCGGCGCGCCACCTCGGCAATTGCTTCGCGGCGCGCTTCCGACATGGAGCCGCCGGTCGGATTGTGCAGCGTGGGGCAACAATAAAGGATCCGCGCCGACGTCTTGGCGCAGGCTTCATCGAGGGCTTCCGGCAATAAACCTTCGGAGTCGATGGCGACGGCTTCCAGATTGTGGCCCAGTTGGGTGGCTAGACGCGGCATCCCCGGGTAGGTGAGGGACTCGGTCAGTATGGTTTCGCCGGGATGGGCCAGGGACATCAGGGTGACAAGGATGCCGTGCTGGGCGCCGCCGGTCATGGAGACATAGTCTGGCGCCGCGCCCGGAATTCTCCGCCGGATCCAATTGGTGCCGGCCTCAATGTGATGGGGCAGGGCATTCAATATCTGATAGCCGGCCAGGACGGAAATGTTCGGTTCGTTGGCGATTTCGCGAATGGTCTCCGCGAGATACTGCCCGCTGGGGCCGACCGGCATGATCGCGTGGCACAGATCAAGGACACCGGGGCGCTTGGGTTCGGGAACGACAAAGCCGTCCACCTTGAGCGCTTCTTCACCTTTGACGAAGGTGCCGCGGCCGACTTCGCCGCCAACCAGTCCGCGCCGTTCGGCTTCGGCATAGCCCCGCGTTACCGTACCCAGGGTGACGCCAATGTCATAAGCAAGATTGCGCTGCGGCGGCAATTTTGCGCCGGGCTGTAAGGCGCCGCGGGCGATATCGGCGGCGATGGCGTCGGCGATGGCCAGATATTTCGGGCCGCTGCGGCTGTGAAGGTCGGGCATCCACATTGTCATGGTGACAATAAATACATTGACCGAAACATTGTGTCAAGCATATAGATACAATCGATACATTATAGGAGAACAAAGTTATGAAACGCGACGAATGCATGGACACCTACTTTGTGGCTCGCGGCCTGCGCGTGCGGCAGGAACCCGCCGTCGCCACGCTTCGGCAGCTCTTTGAATTGCCGTGGCACATTGTATCTGGACTGGCTCGCCTCCTTTACCGGTGGCAGGAGCGCATCGACACTCGTGCTCACATGCGGGAGTTGGATGACCGCCTGTTTGCCGACATCGGCCTGTCCAAGGCTGACGTAGCCGGCGAAGTGGAAAAGCCATTCTGGCAGGATTGAGTTGGTGGCGATCGCAGACGATTCATCTGCGTCCCCGGTGGTAGGGCAGGGCGCTGGAACTAGCGTCCTGCCGGCCGCCTATGCGGCGGCGGCCTTAGCGATGTTGATCTGGGGTGGCACGCCGACGGCGGTGCGGCTTGCCGTTGATGGCATTGATCCGCTTACAGCTGGAATTCTGCGGACGGTATTGGCTGCAGTCGTCGTCTTACCGCTCGCCTTAATTCTCGGACTGCCGCGTCCAAAAGGTAGCAGGCAGTGGCTATTGTTACTGGGTTCCGGCGCTGGTGTGTTTATCGGTTTCCCGTTGCTGTTCAGTGTCGGCATCAAGGAGACGTCGGTTGCCCACGCTTCGCTGATCAATGCGGCAATTCCGCTGTTCACTGGTTTGTTCGGGGCCATCGCCGAGCGGCGAATTCCAGGGCGCTGGTGGGTAACTGGTGTGGTCATCGCCTTGGTTGGCGAGGCTCTGTTAATCGGCTTCCGCGACGTCGGTAATGATGGTGTCACCTTGAGGGGCGATCTTCTCTGTCTCGCTTCCTCGGTGTGTTCGGGCTTCGGTTATGTCACCGGCGCGCGCCTGTCGCTGAAGATCGGCAGCCGCGCCTCCATCTTCTGGGGCATATCCGTTGCCGGCCTCATTCAGCTGCCGTTGCTTTACAGCCTTTGGGACGCAACGGATTGGTCGATGGTACCGGCGACCAGCTACGGGGCCATCATTTACATGGCCAGCTTTTCAACGGTGATCGGCTTCATCGCCTGGTACTGGGCCCTGAACAAAGCCGGGATCGTTCGCATGGCGCCGATACAGTTTTCCATGCCAATCATCAGTTTGACGCTGGCGGTTTTGGTGTTCAACGAGAGCCTGAGCCTGCCCATCGTTCTTTCAGGCATCATCATTCTGTCCGGCATTGCCATTTCCCGGCGCGGGTAACGGAGAGGTTTCATGACCGCTGAAATATTTCTGGCCCTGGCGGCATTTTCATTTGTCGCTTCCATCACACCCGGGCCCAATAACCTGATGCTGTTTGCGTCCGGCGTGAATTATGGCCTGACCCGCACCATTCCCCATGCTTTGGGCGTTGCTGGCGGGTTTGCAATTTTGCTGATTTGCGTCGGGCTCGGGCTCGGAAAATTGCTGGAGCAGTTTCCCGCTGCCTATCAAGTGCTGAAACTGGCCGGCGGTGGCTACCTCCTCTATCTCGCCTGGCGTATCGCCAATTCCGGGCCGCTGGAGGCCAGTGAGGGGCGGGGCCGGCCGATGCTGTTTCGCGAGGCGGCGGCGTTCCAATGGGTCAATCCGAAAGCCTGGGTGATGGCGGTGACCTCCATGGCGGTCTATTCCGATCCGGCGGTGTTTTTCACCAGCATGACAATCATCGTGGTGACATTCATTGCCATTAACTTGCCCTGTATCTCATGCTGGGTGATGTTCGGCGCCGGCATGCGTCGTTTCCTCGCCAATCCGCGAACCATGCGAGTTTTCAATGTGGGTATGGGACTGGCCCTGGCCGCTTCGCTCTGGCCCATGCTGCGCTGAATTTGATATAGGAATGTCATGGATCAACCGACCTTAAGCGAACTGGAAGATGCGGCCCGGGTCATCTATGGCCAATTCCAGCCGACGCCGCATATTTGCTGGCCGCTGCTCTGTGAGCGGGCTGGGACCGAGGTTTGGGTCAAACACGAAAACCACACGCCGATCGGCGCCTTCAAGATCAGGGGCGGATTGGTCTATATGGACGGGTTGCGACGAGAGTTCCCCGACGTCAAAGGCGTGATCACGGCGACCCGCGGCAATCACGGCCAGAGCGTCGCCCTGTCGGCGACCAAGGCGGGCCTAGAGGCTGTCGTTGTCGTTCCCCACGGCAATAATCCGGAAAAGAATGCCGCCATGCGCGCTCTAGGTGCCGAGTTGGTGGAGCACGGCGACGACTTTCAGGCGTCGGCGGAATTCGCCTCGGACCTAGCCGGCGAGAAGGGACTTCATTTCGTCAATTCTTTCCATCCCTGGCTGGTCAAGGGAGTCGGGACCTATTCGCTGGAGTTTCTCGGCGCTGCCCGGGACCTGGATACCGTCTACATTCCCATAGGCATGGGGTCCGGCATCAGCGGATTGATCTCGGCGCGTGACGCTCTAGGCTTGAAGACCAAGATTGTCGGTGTGGTGTCGGATAACGCGCCGGCTTACAAGTTGTCGTTTGAGAAAGGCGAAGTGGTTTCGACCAACTCATCCGACACCCTGGCCGATGGCGTAGCCTGCCGCTCGCCCAATGCCGAGGCGCTGGACATTATCCTCAAGGGCGCGGAGCGGGTTATCAGCGTATCCGATGCCGCCATTGTCGCCGCCATGGGCCATTATCTCACCGACACCCACAATTTGGCCGAGGGCGCTGGCGCCATTGGCTTGGCGGCGTTGTTGAGTGAGAAGGACAAGATGAAGGGCAAGAAGATTGGCTTGATTCTATCGGGCGGTAACGCGGATCGGGCGATCATCGAGAAAACCTTGAACCCGTGAGGGAGAGATAGCCATGACAGAGGAAATATTCCGTGACGACGCCTACATCAAATCCTGCGAGGCCACCGTCGTGTCCGTTGACCTGGAGGGCATTGAGCTGGATCGCACGGTGTTCTATCCGACCGGCGGTGGGCAGCCCGGAGACGTTGGCGTTCTCAGGGCTGCCGATGGCCGTGAGGTGGCCATCACCGATACAGTGAAGAGTCGCGAAACGGGCCGCCATCTTCACATTCCCGCCGAGGATGCGCCGGCGCTCAGTTCGGGCGATACGGTTACCGCCGAAATCGATTGGGACCGCCGCCACAAGCTGATGCGTATGCACACGGCGTTGCACCTCCTGTGTTCCGTTGTCGAGGGTGGTGTGACCGGCGGCCAGATCGGCGCCGAAAAGGGTCGGCTGGATTTTGATCTCCCCGACACGGCGCTCGACAAGGACCACATTACGGCGGAGTTAAACCGGCTGATCGACGCAGATCATACCCTTGCTTGCCGCTGGATTACAGATGAGGAAATGGCTGCCAATGCGGACTTGGTGCGGACCATGTCTGTAAAGCCGCCTTCGGGCGCCGGAAAGGTTAGACTAATGGAAATTCCGGGCGTCGATCTGCAGCCCTGCGGTGGCACCCATGTTGGCCACACGGGCGAAATTGGCCGCGTTCGTGTCGGCAAAGTCGAAAACAAGGGCAAGCACAACCGGCGCATCAATATCTTGTTCGATGAATAGAAACGGAAACCCAGAATCATGACGACGAACAGTTACCGCATAGCGGTCATCGCCGGAGATGGTATCGGCAACGAAGTGATGCCCGAGGCCATTCGCATTTTAGAGGCCGTCGGCCGCCGGCATGATCTCTCATTTCAGTTCGATGAATTCGACTGGAGCTGCGAGCGATTTCACAAGCTGGGCGGCATGATGCCCGACGACGGCTTGGAAACGATCAGTAGCCATGATGCGATCCTGTTGGGAGCGGTCGGATTTCCCGGCGTCGCCGATCACGTCTCGCTTTGGGGGTTGCTGATTCCCATCCGCCGCGAATTTGAGCAGTATGTGAACCTGCGCCCGGTGCGCCTGTTTGAGGGCATGGATTGCCCGCTTGCCGGTCGCAAACCGGGTGATATCGATTTCTGGATCGTGCGTGAAAACAACGAGGGTGAATATTCGGAAATCGGTGGGCGGCTGTACGAAGGTACCGAGCAGGAACTGGCGGTCCAGCAGGCTGTCTTTACCCGCAAGGGCTGCGAGCGGATCATGCGTTATGCGTTTGATCTGGCCCGCACCCGCGAGCGCAAGCACTTGACCTCGGCGACCAAGTCCAACGGCATTATCCATTCCATGCCCTATTGGGACGAGCGCTTCGCCGCGACCGCCGAAGATTATCCAGACGTCACCACGGACAAATTCCATATCGATATCCTGACGGCCCATTTTGTGCGCAACCCGGACTGGTTCGATGTGGTGGTCGGCTCCAACCTGTTCGGCGATATCTTGTCGGATCTGGGTCCGGCAGTGACCGGCACCATCGGTATCGCGCCCAGCGCCAACCTCAACCCGGAACGGAACCATCCATCGTGCTTTGAGCCCGTACACGGTTCTGCCCCGGACATCGCCGGTCAGGGCATCGCTAATCCTATTGGACAGATTTGGTCAGCCGCCATGATGCTCGATCACCTGGGCCACCAGGAGGCCGGCCAATCCATCGTTGACGCCATTGAGAAAGTGATTCGTGAAAGTGACGCCAAGACCCCCGACATGGGGGGCAAGGCCAATACCCAGGAACTGGGTCAAGCCGTGGAGGATGCGTTATGAGCCGGCAGTTACCCGTCTATCAAATTGACGCGTTTACCGATCGGTTGTTCGGCGGTAATCCCGCCGCCGTCTGCCCGTTGGAGAGTTGGCTGCCCGACGAGACCATGCAAGCCGTCGCCACCGAGAACAACCTGTCGGAAACAGCCTTTTTTGTTGCCCGCAACGGTGGCGGTGAATATGACCTGCGCTGGTTTACGCCCGCCGCCGAAGTCGATCTCTGCGGTCATGCGACTTTGGCCAGCGCGCATTTGGTGCTGCGAAATCTGGCCCCGGAATTGGACTCTGTGCGCTTTCACACGGCCAGCGGCCCGTTGGAGGTGTCGCGCGACGGCGATCTCCTGGTTATGGATTTTCCGGCCCGCCCGCCTGAGGCTCGCGATGTTCCGGAGGGGTTTGCTGATGCCATTGGCTTGGCCCCGTCCGAAATGTGGTCGGCAACCAAGAACATGGCTGTCTTCGAGACGTCGGCCCAGGTCCGCGAGCTAGCACCAAACCTGGATTACATCGCCGGACTCGATAAGGATGGGTTGATCTGCACGGCGCCAGGTGATGATTGCGATTTCGTGTCGCGTTATTTTGCGCCGCATGTGGGGATCCCCGAAGATCCGGTGACCGGATCCGCCCATTGCACGACGGTTCCTTTCTGGGCCGAACGCCTGGGCAAGTCCAAGCTGCACGCGCGCCAGATTTCCGCCCGCGGTGGTGAGCTATTTTGCGAAATGACCGGCGAAAGAGTTCGCATGGCCGGCCACGCGGTGTTGTTTATGTCGGGAACAATTGATCTGCCGTGATGGAAGGCTTGAGCATATATCCGGCTACCTCCGAGGATGATATGGACGACGTCCGGACGCTATTCTGCGAGTACCAGGAATGGCTCGGAGTTGATCTTTGCTTTCAGGATTTTGAGGCCGAACTGGCGGCATTGCCCGGGCTCTACGCGCCGCCCCAAGGACGGCTGTTTCTGGTTCGCGACGAAGCCGGCGGCGATCTCGTCGCTTGCGTTGCCGTGCGGCCACGCGACGGTGACCGCTGCGAGATGAAGCGGCTATATGTGCGCAAACCTTGGCGCGGCAGGGGACTGGGGCGGCATCTGACCGAATTGAGCCTAGAAGAGGCGCGCGCCGCGGGTCATCGGCGCATGTGCCTGGATACACTTGCGCATCTGCATGAAGCGCGCGCGCTCTACAAATCCATGGGGTTCAAGGAGATTCCCGCTTATTACGACAATCCCCTGGATGGCGTTACCTATTTGGAATTGGCCCTCGCCTGAAATACCCGGAGCTCGGCCCCAATGATACTGACTTGTGGGGACGGCGGATAGGTCCCCGGCCTCCTTAAGTGAGCCAAACCGGGCCGTCCAGCCGATATTTGTTGCCATTTGCTAATCAATCATTAGTATTTACTCTTGAAGCCAGCTACTATACTTAGTGTGTTGCAGGGTATAATGCGACGGGTCCTTGGGACCCGCAAGGGGGTTGAAGCGGTGTCTGGGCGTATTAAGCGCACGGTGTTATCCATGGCCTTGGCTGTCGCCGTGTCGGGCTGCAGCAACATGTTTGACACGAGCTTTCTCAACACCGCTTTTTGGGACCTGAGCCCAATCAAGGACAACAACCAAGCGGAGTTGGGTGTCGCTGAACTGGCCAAGGGTAATTACGTGACCGCCGAGGGCCATTTTCTTAAGGCATTGAGGGTAAATCCAAAGGACGTTGATGCGTTGATCGGCGCTGGAATTCTGTATCAGAACACCCGGCAGACGACCAAGGCACGGGAAATGTATGAGGCCGTGCTGGCGCTTCGGCCTGACGAATCGCGCCAGTTCGTGGTCTGGAATAACATCACCACGCGGCCGGTTTCGCAAATTGCCAGCGTAAACTTGTCGCTCCTGGATAGCGGCGGGATAGCGCCAGGGGGGAGCGCGGTGGCGGCGCAACCAATGCCATCCATGCTGCTGGCATCTCCCCAGCCGATCGCCGCGGCACCGACGACCACGACCATGCTCGGACGGACGGCATCCACTGCCGGCGCGCCCATGGCCGCTGATGTGGCTGCCGTCGGCCAGTTTGTTGATGGCGACGCCAACCTTATCTCCCGTTTTTCGACCCTGAGGGCGCTCAGGGACCAAGGTTTGCTGACAGAAGACGAATTCGTCGCCCGCCGCCGAACCAACATCGGCGCCCTGCTACCCCTGACGTCACCGCCGCCGGCCGCCGGCCTCGACCGCCCGGTGCCGAGCACAGAGCAAATTTCGGGCCGCCTCAAGGCGATTGGCCGGGCGCTTGAAATGCGCGCCATCTCCGTCGCTCAGCATTCCGCCGAACGGGCCATGATCCTCGATGCCTTGATGCCTTCGGCACCCGTTGTGATCGCTAATCCGGGCGTTCCGCCAACCGGCATAATGGAAGCCGCCGACAATGTTCGACGCCTCGAAATATTGCGCGATGCCGGCTACATCGGTTCCGATGAATACGCCCGCGAGCGGCGCGCCATTGAACAGGCTATGCAGCCGCCGGCGCCAGCCCCGCCTGTCGCGGCTCCCGCCATGCCCGCCGCTCCGGTTGAGAAGGTGAAGAAAGAGGAAAGCAAAGCGGCCGCCGGGCCTCAGCCGGCAGTGCATTTGGCTTCCTATCGTTCACACAAGAACGCTTCCAGGGGCTGGACGCAGATCAAACGCGCCAACAAGAAGTTATTGAGTGATCTGAGCCATGAAATCGTCGAGGTAAATCTCGGTAAGAAGGGCGTTTATTTCCGCCTCAAAGCGGGGCCGTTTAAGGATAACGCCCGAGCCAAGGATATCTGCCGCAAGTTGAAACGCCGTCGCCAGTTCTGCGAGCCGAGCACCATGCAAGCCGGCTGACCCAGAGGCCCCGGATTTTCCGGCTGTTGTCGCCTTTGATCGGAAAATCCGGCACCATTCCTGATAAAATGCTATGATGAGGGTCGCGAATGGCCCGAACCACGGCGTCATGAAACATAGTGGGATCGATTTGCCGTGAAGCGACTATTGCTCATATTTGCATTGTATCTCATGACCGCTTCCGCCGCCTGGGCGGATTTCGAGAGCGCGTCGGAGACCTTCCAACAAGGTGACTATGAAGCGGCATTTAAGGAGTATCTGTCGATTGCCGGCGACGGCCATACGCTCGGTCAGTTCAACGTCGGTATTATGTATGAGCAGGGGCTGGGCGTTGAGCAGAACAAAGCCCTGGCGGCCAACTGGTATCGCCGGGCTGCCGAGAAAGGCAATGCCGATGCCCAGAACAATCTCGGCGGGCTTCTCCGCCTTGGCGAAGGCGTGGCGCAAGATTACGCCGAGGCTGCGCTTTGGTTTGGCAGGGCGGCGGTCCAGGGGCACGCCATTGGCCAGAAAAACTACGGCGACATGCTTCGAAAAGGACAGGGCGTAAAGAAGGACCGCAAGGAGGCAGCGAAGTGGTACCGGTTATCGGCCGAGCAGGGAGCAGCCTGGGGGCAGCTTAGCCTTGGCCGCGTCTATGAAAAAGGCCAGGGCGTCGAAGTGAACTACGAGGAGGCGGCGAAATGGTACCGCAAGGCCGCGGGACAGAAACTACCGCTGGCGCAAAACAACCTCGGTACCTTGTACCGCAAGGGAAAAGGTGTTCCGCAGCGATATAAGATTGCGCTCAGCTGGTACCGCAAGGCGGCACGGCAGCACCACGCGCTAGCCCAGAAAAATCTCGGTGACATGTACCGAAAGGGCCTCGGCGCCGCCAAGAACTACAAGAAGGCGCTGAAGAATTACCAAGATTCCGCTGACCAGGGCGAGCCCTGGGGCCAACTCAGCCTGGGTCGCATGTACGCTCAGGGGAAGGGTGTGGAGCGCGACTATGAAGCGGCGTTGAGCTGGTATCGCGCCGCCGCGAAGCAAGGTCTGGCCCCCGCCCAGAGCCTGCTCGGGTTCATGTACCGGGCCGGACACGGGGTTGCGAAAGATGATGCGGTGGCGGCGAGATGGCTGCGCGCCGCTGCCGAGCAAGGCCATGCCTGGAGCCAGTTCTCTCTCGGGGCGATGTACGAGAAAGGCCTCGGCGTCGGCAAAGACGATGCCAAGGCGGCGGAGTGGTATCTGGCCGCCGCCGAGCAGGACGAAGCATGGGGTCAGTATGGCATCGGCCGTATGTATGAGCGTGGCGCCGGCGTTGATCCCAATCCCGATGAGGCGCTTGAGTGGTACCGAAAGGCGGCGGCGCAGGGGCATGAACCGGCCGAAGAGGCCCTGCTCAGGCTCGGCCAGCCGGCGACCACGACGCAATAGCCCTAGGTATCGTCCGTCTGCACCACGCCGTCGCTGGCCAGATCATCGACTTCACCTGAACGATAACCGAGCAAGCCCTCGAGAATCTCGCGGGTGTGCTGGCCCAGCCTTGGCGCCGGGTCGGCGGGAGGTTCGGGGGCCGCGCCCATGTGCGGGGTGGTTCGGGCGAACCGGTAGGCGCCGACATCCGGATCGTCGATCTCCATAAGCATTTTCCGGGCCGCCACGTGGGGGTCATTGAAGATGTCCTCAGCCGTGTTCACCGGCCCGCAAGGTACGCCGGCGGCGTTGAGTTTTTCCTCGGCCTCGGCGCGGCTGATGGGAGCGAGGAAACCGTTGAGCACGGAATCGACCAGCTCAATATTGGACGAACGGGCGGTCGCGGTGGCGGTGCGCTCGTCTTCGATCAGTTCTTCGTGCCCCGTCACCTGGCACAGCCGCTTCCAAATGATGTTGTCGGGGCAGTGCAGGGCCAGGTAGCCGTCGCGTGTCTCATAGGCGCCTCGGGGATAGTAATTCTTTGGTTTGCCGCGCTCGGTCATTTGCCCGCCGACGGAATAGTAGGTCACCATCTGCTCGTTGAGCGCCAACATGTTGTCGAACATGGCCGAGTCGACCAATTGTCCTTCGCCGGTGCGCTCGCGCATATAGAGCGCCTGCATGATGCCGTGGGCCGCCATGCAGCCGGAGAAGATGTCGGCCAGGCCGTAGATGGTCCAGCTCGGCGGCTTATCGGCGAAGCCGACCAAATTCATCATGCCGCTCATGCCCTCGGCGACGATGTCGAAGGCGGGGCGGTCGCTGTAAGGGCCAGTGTAGCCGTCCATGCGCCCGAAGCCGGAGATGATGGCCCAGATCAGGCGCGGGTCGCGTTCGCGCATTTCCCGGTGGCCGAGGCCCTGCTTGCTCATGGAGCCGGGGCGCAAGTTCTCCAGAACTACGTCCGACGTTGCCACCAACTTCCGAAATACCTCCTGACCCTTGGGATCACGCAGGTTCAAAGCCAGGCTTTTCTTGTTGCGGTTATAGCCCATGAAGCCGGCGGCTTTCTTATGGCCGTCCTTTTCCGCGAACGGCGGCATGGCGCGCCGGGGATCGCCACTGCCGGGGCGCTCGATCTTGATCACCTCGGCACCGGCATCGGCCAGCAGCAAAGTGCAGTAGGGGCCGGCCATATACTGCTCGAGGCCGACAACCCGGACCCCCGACAAAGGACGCTGCATGTTCTCAATCTCCCCAAGCGGGCTTAATCGGCCCTCGATAATTATGGATGATAGACGAACCCATCCATCAAACGGCGGTAGGTCCGGTAAGCGGTCGTACTCTCCACTTGCCACCCGTCGCTGATTTTGTTGACCGAAGCCGACGTGGTCAACACCCCTGACGGATTGCCCATACGCAGGTCTCCAGCCGGGCCTTGGCCGCCGCTCAAATTGTGGGCAACCGTTCCATCGATAGCGACCGCCGTGGCCAGGCACATGGCGCCGGTCAGCGGTACGGCACGGTGGATTTTTCCCATGGAAGCCATGCGCACGGCAATGTCGAAAGACGGCGGAATGATGTCGCGGCCGTCAAGCGCGGTGAAAGTTTCGGGCGGTCCCACCAATGCCACCTTTGGCGCACTCAGCGGCGCGGCCTCCGCCGACGGAGCGAAGCCAGAGAGTACGGCGGCTTGGCGCCGGATCGCTTCCATGGCCGCGGCAATGTCGGGGCGCGCATCGATTTCATCCGGGCCTTCGCTACCGTTAAGCCCTAGGGCCTCGGCGGGGGCGAAAACACAGAGCGCGGCCGAATCACAGATCGTCACCGAAATCTCGCCGAAGCCCGGCGCATCGATTACATCTTGTACGTTGCCCGTGGGCAGGACGCCGCGGCCGGCGATGCCGGACGGGTCCATGAATTCCAGCCGCACCGGCGCGCCGCTGCCGGCAACGCCGGGAATTTTCAGATCGCCCCGCGAGACGGCACGGCCGTCCGCAACCTGGAAGCCGGCGTGAATGCACTTGTTCGTGTTGGTGTTGTGCATGCGCAAAATGGTGTCGCCGTCATCAATGGGGAAGACCTCTTCGTCGACGGCGAAGGGCCCCATGGCCGAGGTCATGTTGCCGCAGTTGGCCGACAGGTCGATGACCGGGCTGTCCACGGCGACCTGGGCGAAGGTGTAGTCGATGTCTGAGTCGTTGCGCTCTGAGCGCGTCACCCACAGCGCCTTGGACAGCGACGAGATGCCGCCGCCCATGCCGTTCAACTGGCGCCCGTAGGGATCGGGACTGCCGAGCACGTGGCGTAGCAGGTCGTCGCGCTCGGCCTCGTCGCCGGGAAGATCGTCGCCGCGAAAGACGACGCCCTTCGACGTGCCGCCGCGCATGAAGACTGCCCGGGTTCTGCGTTCCATGACGGCTTCTCGGTCGTTCCCCATTTCGACAGGCCGCGGCGATCGCGGCGACCGGAAAGCAGGGTAATGGAATTTGCCCCAATGGCCACGCAAAACGCCGAAATGGGCCGTCAAAACGAAGCAAACGCCCGCCAAGAGGCCGGTTCAAACGGGCTAAATATTTGATAACAAATAAAACACTCCCGATTCCCGTCGGAAATGTCCACAAATGTCTACATTTGTCCTCATTCTGGCAGAGCGATTTCGCCCAAAAACTCAAGTGGGCTTTGCTTTTACGGCCCTAGTCTCACAACCCCAGAGGGTCGATCGACAGCCTTACCTATTCACAATGTCAAACAGCATGGCCACCAATCATGCGGCCCTCCCGGAACGGCCGGGGGCAAAACATATAGTATCAAATAGGGTTTTTGTCAATTAATATAGGTTATTAATCTTATAAAAGACCTATAACTGTTGGCGACGCCTCTTGCGGCTCTTGGATATGTTTGCTTTCGGAGACAAAGCGGACGTACATCACGGGGCGGTGGAATGTCCCCTTATAGCCAAAAGCGGACATTTAAGAGCGGCAGAGATGCCGACAAGGCCGGCACCGCTGCTGTAGCGTTTTGGGGAGGGTTCTGGCGAGAAACAGGCAGATTCGCAGCAGACAAGTTTATCGACCTTTCTGGTCGACATCCCGTCACTGAACCTGGTGGCGAAACCGCTTGAAGAGAAGTGAAATAAACTCGCTAACCTGCAGCCTGATCTTGTCCACCGTCAGGGTCACGTTCCACACATTGCCCAATTTTGTCCTGACGTAGTTGAACATTGCTCGACGTTCATTCGAGCGCGACTGCGCTGCGTTCTGCCGTCGATTGCCAAGGTAACTCTTTCTGGCAATCTGATGCCTCAAGGGGGCAACTCCGCCATGCCGGCGCACTTTACCGAAGTCGTTGTGGCAATACTTTGTCTCGAACTCGAACATCTTTTCTTCCTCCGTGTTGCAAGAAACTTACGTACGCCAACACCGTAGAGAAGTTCGTGTGGCAAGATAATATAGTAATAATGGCATTGATTGTTTTGAAATATAAAATAATATATCGATATGGACATGCTTCAGGCCATGCGCGCGGTGACGGAAGTAGCCCATCTCGGTAGCTTCACGGCGGCCGGGCGGGCCATGAAAATGTCCACGCCTTCAATATCGCGATTGGTCGGGGAGTTGGAAGCGGATCTCGGTGTTCGCCTGTTCAACAGAACCACAAGGCAAGTCGCGTTGACGCCGGAAGGCCAAGACTTCCTGCAACGGGGCGATGCGATTTTACAAGAGATTAACGCGTTGCGGGATGTCACCCAAGAGCGACATCAGCTGCCGAGCGGCAAACTCGTAGTCAGTTCAGCTTTGGCGTTTGGCAATGAAATGCTGGCACCGTCGATCCCGGAATTTCTTTCTCGCTATCCCTCTGTGAGTGTGGAACTAAATCTAGGCAGCAGGACAGTTGATCTTGTAGCAGAACACATTGACGTTGCTCTTCGCATCGGTGTCGGCGGCCTACCGGATTCATCCCTGACCGCCGTTAAGATTCATGACTACAAGTTGATTTTCGTCGCCTCGCGAGACTACGTTGATAATCATGGCGCGCCTAAAATTCTCGATGATCTACAACAGCACCGTATGGTCAAACTTTCGACTGGGAGCTGGGGGCATGTTCAAACGTTGCGCACGCCAGAAGGTCTTATCGACTTTCGTTTGCCAGAAAGCTACGGCGTAGATTCTTATCGAGGGCAGCTACGGGCTACACTCGCTGGTTACGGCTGCGCACTGATGCACGACATCGTTGCCCAACCGGAAATTGACACTGGCCAGTTGGTCCGCGTCTTGCCAGATTGCGAGACGATTGAACAGTCAATCTATGCGGTATATGTGCATCGCACTTTTTTGGCTGCGCGCATAAGGGTTTTCATCGATTTTATGATGGAAACATTTGGAAACAGGACGCTCGGAGAGATATAAGCCAGTTGAGCAAGAACCGGCAGAGAAGAGCGGTGTTCTCATTGAACAACCAAGCCTGTCCGTCAACAGAGGCTATCTTACGTGCCGGTGTCCGCTTTGGGTCAGAAGCAGACGAATTGCGGCTCCCTCCCAAATGTCCGCTTTTGGGTGTAAAGCCGACATTGGCTCAAAGTTTTGATCTTAGCGCCATATAACTTGTGGGCTTGATTGACATTGTATTCACAAGGTGTAGATTGTTGCCAGTCTTCAGGGCCGCACCTGGCCCACGAAAGGGTGAACCCTTGGAAACAAGGGAGAGCAATGCCCCGGCCTAATGCGTGTTTCGCGATGGTTACAGGGACTGCCGAATGGGATTGAGAAAGGCGCGATTTTGAAGAAGAAAACGGATTTCCCTCAATTTGATTCCTCCATGAATGCGCTCGAAGGATCGTCAGAGAGCGGTCTCGATGTTCGCTCAGGATTTGTCGGTGATAAGTTGCTTAAGGAATTCTTCGAACAAATCCCGCTTGGTGTAACTGTCGAGGATTACTCGGATGTTAAGCGGATTGTGGATCAGCTCCGCAATGAAGGCGTTGATAATCTCAACAGGCACCTCAACGAAAACCCTGACTTGGTCACCGAGTTGGTTATGTCAGTCGAGCTGCTCGATGCCAATAGCAGTATGTTGAATATGTATCGGGTGGACTCCTACCAAGATTACGTGGATCTGGAAGAAAATTTCAAGCATTGGAAAGACTCCGGATGGATAGAGTATTACATTCAAGAAATAACTGGCCTGGCTGAAAAAGGGCAATATTTTGGGGATATTTCGGATCTGGCGGTGGATGGCACGCCAATTGAAGTCAGATGCATATCGCAGGTTCTAGGTGAACACGAAAAGGACTGGTCCCAGGTGATCACCACCCATGAAGACGTAACAGAGCGTAAGCGGTCCCGTGATGCGCTACGCGAAAATGAAGCGATGCTCGCCTCGATTATCAACAACCTGCCGACGGAAATCGCGATCAAGGATTTGGATGGACGCTATAAGCTCCTCAACCCGCAGTTCGCGAAACGGTTCGATGTAGACAATGCGAATCTTCTTGGAAAAACAATCAAGGATCTCGATTCTGTGACATCGGAATATGCCGAGAAGATCACCGAACAAGACAAAAGGATTCTAGAAACACGAGAGATTATCAGTGCCGAGAATCAGTACTTACGGCCCGATGGCCGCCTCGGCACAGAACTCGTTATTAAATTTCCGATCCTTGATTTTGAGGGTGCCGTAACCGGAACCGGAACCATCGCCACCGATATTACGGACCGCAAACGGGCAGAAGAAGAGCTGCTGGTCCGGGACACGTGGTTGGACGCAATTTTCGAAAACGCACCGATCGAAATTGTCTTTAAGGATGTCGAAGGACGAATTATCGCGATCAGCCGCAGCGTAGCAAATATCCTCGGTCATGATAGAGACGAGTTTATTGGCCGCACCAGCGCCGACTTTCTTCCCGGCGACATTGCTGACATCTACATGGCTGCCGATCGCGACGTGATAGATTCGGGTGAACTGCGGCAACAGGAGATTATCGAGGAAATTGGCGAGACTAAGCGCTACTCCCTGAGCGCAAAATTTCCGGTTCGTGACCAAGCCGGAATGATCACCGGCATTTGCAGTATGACCACTGACATCACGGAGTTAAAACAGGCCAATGAAGCCCGACAATTGGCTCTCGCTGAGGCCCAACAGGCAAACAGGGCCAAGTCGGAGTTCCTGGCCACAATGAGCCATGAACTTCGGACGCCCTTGAACGCCATAAAAGGATTTTCAGAGATGTTTATTGGCCAATTCTTTGGAGCCCTCGGTTCACCGAAATACGAAGAATACGCTCACGACATCCGCGATAGCAGTGAGCATCTTATCGATTTGGTTAACGATGTTCTCGATCTTTCGGCCGTTGAAGCGGGCAAACAATTTCTGACCAAAGAAAATCTGAATGTTCATGACATCATCATGGACCTTTCGCCAATTATCGCCACCGCGTCTGATCGCAAACGCATCACATTTTCCGTTGATGTATCCACAGACTCAGCGGCGCTCCACGCAGACCGGCGCGCCATGAAACAAATTTTGATCAACGTTCTGTCAAACGCCGTCAAATTCACTCCAGCGGGCGGCCGGGTCACGCTCAAAGTAACGGTTTCAAACGGTCATCAAGTGTTTGAAGTAAGCGATACTGGTGAAGGCATTGCAGCAGATAAATTGCCCAGCCTCACCGATCCTTTTGTTAGAGCCGAAAGCGACCCCCATAAGACACACGAAGGTACCGGCCTTGGGTTGGCGATCGTAAAGTCATTGGTCGATCTCCACGGCGGCGAACTAACTATTGAAAGCGAGGTTGGCAAGGGAACAACTTTGACTGTGATGATCCCTTCCCAAGGAACGGTAATCAACTAACACACTGGTTGGAAATGTCCGCTCTGGGGCATTAGTCGACATTCCGCGACTGCCGTCCAAATGTCCGCTTTTGGATGTAAAGCGGACATTCGACACTCAATTAGGCTAGGCAGCAACGTCCAATGTTGAGGTCGTCCGGCTGAGAAGAACTCAATCCCCAACCCACTCAACCAGCGTTGAAACCCCCATGCCGACGCCGACGCAGAGCGTCGCCAGGCCGTAGAAGGGGCGTGGCGCGTCGGCGGCGCGGCGCTGCATTTCGTGCATCAGCGTGACCATGATGCGGGCACCTGAGCAGCCGGTCGGGTGGCCCAAGGCGATGGCGCCGCCGTTGACGTTGGTCTTGTCAGGGCTCAGCCCTAGGCGCCGCATGCAGCCGATGGTCTGGGCGGCGAAGGCCTCGTTCAATTCGACCAGGGCGAGGTCCTCGACTTTCATGCCGAGGCGGGCCAGAAGTTTCTCAGTCGCCGGCACCGGGCCGTAACCCATGACGCCGGGATCGACGCCGGCGGCCGCCGAGGCGATCCATTTGAGTTTCGGCTTCAATCCCATTTCCTTGGCTTTTTCACTGTCCATGAGCAATAGGGCGGCGGCGCCGTCGTTGACGCCGCTGGAATTGCCTGCCGTGACCGTGCCGCCCTTGCGGAAAGCCGGTTTCAGTTTGGCCATGTCGTCGGTGGACGTGGCCAACTCGAAGCTGCCGTTGCTGCGTGTGCAGCGGGGGTGTTCGTCTGTGTCGATG
>Ga0315338_1000624_pt1 | contig 69934 bp, 71 predicted proteins | sample ASW8metaG_FD_204518 | JGI IMG/M metagenome (GOLD analysis project Ga0315338, IMG submission 204518) | Ammonia-oxidizing marine archaeal communities from Monterey Bay, California, United States - ASW #8 | ecosystem: Environmental > Aquatic > Marine > Coastal | place: USA: California | collected...
GACGCTAGCCCGGTTGGCGCGAGCTGTCACGGGCGGGCCCGGCATTTTCGCGTCACGAATGAGTGTGATTGTATATTGGATACAATCTGGATATATGCAGAGTTGAAAATCAGGATAATGTGGTTTTGTCGAGGTCCTTGGCGGGCCCCCAAACAACCGACCAGACAACAAACTTCGCCAGGAGAGCGGTGCCATGAGCAAAGCAATAACAGACGCCAAAAGCTGGGGCGGTGTCTTCCCCGCTGCCACGACGCAATTTTACGAGGATATGAGCGTCGATCTCGCCGCCACCAAGGTGGTCGTCGACGGGCTGATCCGCGACGGTGTGCACGGTATTATCGCGATGGGCACAGTGGGCGAGAACAACTCTCTGCTGGCGGCGGAAAAGCGCGATGTGCTGGCCGCGATTGTTGATGTGGTCGCGGGGCGCGTGCCGGTGATCACCGGCGTCTCCGAGCTGACGACCGAGCTGGCGGAAGCCTATGTGAAGGATGCGCAGGCGATTGGCGCGGATGGCGCGATGTTGTTGCCGGCGATGGTCTATGTGCCGAGCGAGGCGGAGCTGGAATGCCATATACGCCGGGTCGCTGCGGCCTCGAGCCTACCGATCATGCTGTATAATAATCCGCCGGCCTATCGCGTCAGTATTTCCCTTGAGACACTGCAGCGTCTCAGTGATGTGGAGACGCTGGTGATGGTCAAGGAATCCGCGCCGGATCCGCGCCGGATCACTGATATTATCAATGCCTGCGGCGACCGATATCGGGTGTTTGCCGGTCTGGATGATGTGGCGCTGGAAGAGATGCTGCTGGGCGCGGTCGGCTGGGTATCGGGCCTGACCAATGCCTTCCCCAAAGAGAGTATCGCCCTGTGGGACGCGTTTGAGCGCGGCGATTTGGACGAGGCGCGGGCGATATATCGCTGGTTTATGCCGCTGCTGCACCTCGATGCCGAGCATGATCTGGTGCAGTCGATCAAATTGTCCGAGCAGATTATGGGCCGCGGTTCGGAGCGTGTGCGCATGCCGCGCATGAAGCTGACGGGCGAGCGCCGCGCCGAAGTGATTGCCATGGTCGAGACAGCGCGAGACAATCGTCCGGTGATCAAGGAATTGACCGCCGCAGAATAGGACTTCTCAATGCGCCACACATTCCAGTGTCTGGACGGACATACCTGCGGTAATCCCGTACGGCTGATCTCTGGTGGCGCGCCCTTGCTGCGCGGCGCGAATATGAGCGAGAAACGTCAGGATTTCATCGCCAATCATGACTGGATCCGCCAGGCCCTGATGTTTGAACCGCGCGGGCATGACATGATGTCGGGCGGGTTTATCTATCCTCCGTGCTCGGATGATGCCGACGCTGCCATCCTGTTTGTCGAGACCAGCGGGGCCTTGCCCATGTGTGGGCATGGCACGATTGGTCTGGTGACGATGGCACTGGAAAATGGCCTGATCACGCCGCGCGACAAGACCCGTGTCGTGCTGGACGTGCCCGCCGGCCGGATCGAGGTGGCGGTGGAATGGAAAGACGGGCTGGTTGAGAGTGTTCGCCTGTTCAATATCGCCAGCTATCTGGCCGAAACCGAGGTGAAGATCGACTGTCCGGGCCTGGGTGAGCTGGTGTTTGATGTCTCCTATGGCGGCAATTATTACGCCGTGCTGGAGCCGCAAAAAAACTATCGCGGCCTCGATGATTTCTCCGCCTCCGACATCCAGACCTACAGCCCGATCATCCGCGATCTGGCCAATCAGGCTGTGCAATGTGTGCATCCCGAAGATTCAAGCGTTGGCGGTGTCAGCCATCTCCTTTGGGCCGACACAGCCAAGCATCCCGAAGCCGACGCCCGCAACGCCGTCTTCTACGGAGCCCGCGGCATAGACCGCTCCCCCTGCGGCACCGGCACAAGCGCCCGCATGGCCCAACTCGCCGCACGCGGTGAGTTGAAAGTCGGCGACAATTTCGTCCACGAAAGCATTATCGGCAGCCTGTTTCACGGGCGCGTTGAGAAGGCGACCCGCGTTGGTGGGTTTGATGCCATAGAGCCAAGCATTGGCGGCTGGGCGCGGCAGACGGGGATCAATACGATCTTTGTGGATGACCGGGATCCGTATAAGTGTGGGTTTGTGCTGGGGTGACAGGTTGGACGGAGGACGACCTGGTGTTGTGATGACCGCCCCTCATCCGCCGGTCGGGCCCCATCTCCCCAGAAGGGGAGACGGGATTTTCTTTTCTAAACCGCGACAGCCGCCGCCTGCCCTTTCTTCCTCGTCACAAAAAACAAGCTCACCACACCCCAGACCAGCATGAAGGCCGCAGCTCCGAGCATACGCGGCACCATTTCGGCTGGGTCTGACAGCATGGAACTGATTCCGGCGGCCGGGAGGATGACGGCGGCGTCGAACAGGAAGTGGAGAATCAGCACGGACCAGATCGAGCCGCCGGAGACGCGGACGGCGTAAAACACCAGGCCACCCGCGCTGGCAAAACAAAATTGCGCCAGGATAATGGAGGGATCAAAGCCATGGTTCAGGCCGAGCAGGTGAATTGAACCAAAGGCGAGCGAGGTGATTGCGGCCCGCAGCCAGTGGCCCATGTCGGACAGGGCGCCGTAGAGGATGCCGCGGAAAACGCCGTCCTCGCCAATCACTCCAATTGTGATGACGGCAAACCATCCCAAAATGACCTCGATCGGCAGGTTTAGTCCCCCCTGCAGAGCCGGAATGAGTGTCATGGCACCAATCAGCAGAAAGGGCGCGCCCCAGAGGATGCTCAACGGTCGGACAGGGCCATGAAACCCGGCGATTTTCAGGGTCCCCGTGAGCACCAGAAGAGCGAGAAAGACCGCGACAAAAATGCCTTTAACGAACAGATAGCGGGTGACTTCGCTGGCCTCGGGAATGAACAATCCGGCCGCTGCGCTGGCGATTGTTTCCCACAAAATGAACAGAGAGATGGATAGAATGGCGACGCATAAAACAAGACGTTTCCGCTTTGATGAGGTTGGATTTTGCATTGAGCTTCCTTTCTAGACGGCAAGCGCGGGTGTGAGGTTTTGTTTTCTGGACAGAAAGAACAGGCTCACCCCACCCCAGAGCAAAAAAACGGCGGTCATAACGAGCATTTGGGGCACCAGCACGGCCGGGTCGGCCAGCATTTCACCGATACCGCCGCTTGGAATTATCGCGGTGGCATCAAACAAGGCGTGCAGAAAAATGGCCGTCCAGACCGATCCGGCGGAGAGGCGGACATTGAATAGAACCAGGCCAACCGATGCAGCGAAAGCGGACTGTGCGAGCACGATAGCGGGATCCAAATCCGTCCATAATCCCAGTAAATGAACGCTGCCAAATGCCACCGAGGTTATCGCCGCCTTGAGCCAAAGATTGGATCCGGCCAGCGCTCTGTAAACAATCCCGCGGAAGAGGCCCTCTTCGGAAATTCCGATCAGAATGACGGCGACGATCCAACCCATCATATTGGCGGCCGACATTTCCAAACCGGTCTGAAGGGCCGGGCCGAAGATCATGAAGCCGAGGCCAATAAAGGGCGCACCCCACAAAATGCTGAGAGGGCGTATCGGTCGATTGAAGCCGGCCGCTGCAAGCGTTCCTGTTCGGGCTAGCAGCACAATGAAGGCGACGACAAATATGCCCTTCACAAACAGATAGCGCGTCAATTCGCCGGCATTAGTTATGAAGTCCGGGGTGAAGTCGCGCGCGACAATCGACCACAGAAGAAAACTGGCGAGCGATAGAATGGCGATCGGAATAATGGGGCCCGACGATTCTGATGTTTGTTTGTTGTGCATAAGACTTCCTAAATCACTTGTGAACTCGAATTCACATGTTATTATGTGAATATGGTTTCACAAGTCAAGCGCCCTCCGACAAATGTCATCGAACCCCGCCTCGCTCCCGGTCGGGATGCGCAGCGTCGTATCATCGCTTCCGCGCTGGAATTGCTGGAGGAATCGAATTTTGAGGAATTGGCGATTGGCGATATTACGTCGCGCGCGGGCATGGCGGTGGGGAATTTCTACCGGCGGTTCAAGGGAAAGGCGGCGCTCCTGCCAGTTCTGTATGAGGAATACGATCGTATCTTCATGCGATGGATTACGTCGTTTTCCGAGATTGAGGCGTTTCAATCGCCAGACGCTGCCGTGCGTCTTCGCGCCCTTGTTGTCAGTGTCTTTGGCTTCTTTAAAGATCATCGCGGCCTGATCCGCGCGCTACACCTCAATAGCCGGCTTAACGGTCAAATTGTACCGGCAGGTTCGGGACCGGCCCGCCAGGCCATCTACACTCAATTTGCCGAATTGATTGATCCGGACAGCCGAATAGAAGACCGCGAAGCACTCGCGGAAAGCATGATGCTGATCATTCTGAGCACCGCTGTGGAGACAATCCTCTATCCCGAGCAAAGCCCAAGCGCGAACGTCTCTGTGGCCCCTGAGGCGATCATCGAGCGACTGGCCACTGCCATGGTCGCGCTGGTCAATGTGAGTGGTCCGAACACAAATGATGCATCGGACTGATTGGCTCAGCCCGTATTTTTACCGGGTCAGGTCAGCAGTCAAAAAACATCGACTGAAGACCGTTCAGCCGGAGACGTTGAAGTGCTGCTGGCTCAGGTTTGACCCGCCATTTCTGCTTCCAGAGCGGTCCGTCGCTCGAGACTGTCGGGCCTCCAGGTTGATTTTATGTCGTAGAATTCTGCGACGGCATAATCGTCTGCAGGCAAAATCACCCAAGGCTGTTTGGTGGAGGTGAAAATGTGGACGTCGGGCGGCAATCTGTCGGGATTGTCCAGAGTGCCAACCCGGATAAAACAAACCCGCTCCTTAAGGCCGCCCATGAAATAATGGCTCCAAACCGCAACCTTGCAGGTCGGGCAACGTACGATTGTCTGGCCGCGTCCGCTGGGGGAGGGCGTGTCGATAGATTCGACTTCGCCGTTCAACACCGTCACCCGGGAGGCCTCGATCAGGGCGTTGAGCGCAAATGCAGTGCCCGTTTGGCGCTGGCACCAGCGACAATGGCAAGCATGAACGATCAGAGGTTCCGGTTTGATACGATAGCGAACGGAGCCACAGGCGCAGCCGCCGTCGCAGGTTTCAGGCGTTGATGTCATGTCAGTCCTCCAGTTCAACTCGGTCTTGCAACGCGTCGATTAGTTTTTGGCGGGCGACCGCGATGTGCGTGGTCAGCGCGGCGCGAGCGCCGTCGGCATCGCCGCTTTCAAAGCGTTGAAACAGCGCGTCGTGCTCGCGGTGGGCCTGTTCAGGGGCTTTGTCGTCGAGGCTGAGTTGCAGCCTGACATACCGGTCAATATTGGCATTGAGAGATTGGACCAGACCCAGCGAACGGGTGCGACCTGCCGGGCGGTAAAGACATTCATGAAAGGCGGAATTGGTTTCGCCCCAATGGGTTATGTCGCCATTGTCATAGGTGTCATTGCAGATATCCAGGGCCTTGCGCGCCGCCCGGTGATCCTTGGCTGTCGCCATGCGTGTGCTGCGGGTGATCAAATCGGGTTCGATCAACAGGCGCAGATCAAACAATTCCTCGGCTTCGGCCAGCGACATGGCGCTGACGATGACGCCCTTATGAGGATTGAAAATAACCAGGCCCTCGGCCTCGAGCTGGCGCAGTGCTTCGCGGATCGGCATGCGGCTGACACCATAGGCATCGGCGAGGGCTTCCTGGCGTAATTGTTCGCCGGCGGTGAATTCATTGTGCAGGATACGTTTGCGAATACGTCGGGCCAGCGTGTCGACGATCGTGACCTTCTGGATCGGGTCGGAAAACCGGGAGGATGTTGAATCCAAAGCAAAACCTTTCAGGACGCTACTCATTAAGCCTAACGCAAAAGAAGTCCGGCGTCATGAGGGGACAAAGCACGCCTAGGCGATCAGTCCAGGGGCAGGACTTCCACCGTCTCGCCCACCGCGGCAGCCGGTGCGTCGATGACCCGTCGGATTAGAATGTCGGATTGGGCCAATGCCGAGAGCGCGGACGAATCTTGCTGAACCAGTGGAGCTACGGAACCATCCCCAGGACTGCGTGCACCGCGAATATAGATCTCACGACGGCCATTGGCCTCAAGATCGATCCCCAGTGTGGCGTTCTGAAAGGCGATCGTGTGTGGCCGACCACACAGGCTGGCCATCGCCGCGCTCAAGAACAGGCGGGCGGTGACAAAGGCTGAGACGGGGTTACCCGGCAGGCCAAGGCAGTGGACACCCTTAAGCTTGCCAAACCAGGTTGGCTTGCCCGGTTTGACGGCGACTTTTTCAAAGAGCAGCGTGCCGCCCATATCGGCGAAGGTCGAGCGAAGATGGTCGTGATCGCCAACCGAAGCCCCGCCGATTGTTACCAAAAGGTCCAGACCGGCGCTGGTTGCCAATTTATCCTGGACATCTTCGGGTGTGTCGCGGGCTATGCCCAAATAAACCGGCTCGCCGCCCCATTGCCGAACAAGCCCATCGAGGCCGCGGGATATCGAATTGATGATTTGCGAGTCGGCGGTGGTTTCGCCGGGTTCGACCAATTCGTCGCCGGTCGACAAAATGCCGATGCGGGGGCGGCGATAAACCTCGAGCTGGATCGCCCCGGCTCCGACTGCGAGCGCGATGGCCGTCGGGTTGAGGCGTGTTCCGATGGGCAGCAAAGTATCGCCGTCTGAGAAATCTGTACCGGCATGGCGGATATTGGAGGATGGGCGGGGCGTGTCTTTGAGGGTCAGCCTGTCGCCGTCGCGTGTTGTGTTCTCCTGGATGACGACCTGATCGGCACCGGCGGGCACGGGCGCTCCGGTGGAAATGCGGACGGCGGTTCCGGGGGCCACGCAGCCGGCATGTGCGTGGCCGGCGGCGGCTTCGCCCTGGAGATGTAAAACCGCCGGTGTGTCGGAGAGGTCTTCAGAGCGCACAGCATAGCCATCCATGGCGGAGGCCGGAAAGGGAGGCTGGGTGCGCGCGGCGATAAGAGGGGTCGCCAGCGTGTGACCGGCGGCCTGCTGGCTGGGTATGGATTGCAGTCCACAGGGCGACAATGCGGCGAGAATCTCCGCGCGCGCCTCGTCCACTGTGATCATGACGTTTCATCCCGTAATTCTGCGTCGCGTGTGTAGCGGCCAGACTTGCCACCGATTTTTTCAACCAGCACGATGTCGGAAATACACATCGACTTGTCGATCGCCTTGACCATGTCGTAGAGCGTCAATGCCGCGACAGAAACTGCGGTGAGCGCTTCCATCTCCACACCGGTCTTACCGTCGGTGCGGACGCCAGCCTCGATCTGAAAGGAATTTGAATGATCTTCCGCCGTGATCTTCACCTTGGCCTTGGTGAGCGGCAAGGGGTGGCATAACGGGATCAAGTCCGAGGTTCGCTTGGCCCCCATAATGCCCGCCAGTTCGGCGGTTGCGAGCGCATCCCCTTTGGGGCCCTGCCCGTCGCGGACGGCCTCGAAAGCCGCGCGGGACATGGTGACACGTCCGCGGGCGATGGCGCGGCGGGATGTTGTTCGCTTGTCACCGACATCAACCATGCGGATGCGACCATCCTTATCCTGGTGGGTCAGGGTCGGCGCGTTGTTAGCTGGTTTCGATTCTTCGGCGGGCATGGCGTTAAACCTCGCTCAAACGGGGAATCATTTCGACCAAATTGCATGGCCGATGGCTGGAATCGAACTCGTATTTCAAAACCTTGTTCCAAGCATCCTTACAGCCGCCTGTCGAACCAGGCACGGCAAATAGATAAGTGGCACCGGCAATACCCGCGGTGGCGCGGGACTGAATGGTCGAGACGCCGACGGAGTCATAACTGACTTTGTGGAAGACGGCGGAAAAGCCATCCATCTCCTTGTCATAAAGTGGCTTGAAGGCCTCCGGTGTGACATCGCGACCGGTCAGGCCGGTACCGCCAGTGGCGATTACCGCGTGGATATTTGGGTCGGCGATCCAGGTTTTGAGTTGCGCCTGAATGGACGCGATATCATCGGCGATGATCGCGTGGTCGATGATGGCATGCCCGTCTTCTGCGATGACCTCGCGCAACCATGGACCGGTTTTGTCGGTCTTGGTGTCGCGCGTATCGGAGACGGTCATGATGGCGAAGCCGACTGTTTCTGGGGCGTCAGTCATGCGATTTCATCCTGTTTCTCATTGAGCCATTTTGCGGCGGCAGCATCATCGTCGGCGCGGGTTTCGACCCAGCGCGACCTGGTAGTGAGATGTTCTTTCTTCCAGAACGGAGCCTGGGTTTTCAGCACGTCGATCATGTAGCTGACGGCATCAAGGGCGGCGCGGCGATGCGGAGCGCTGGCCCCGACGAAAACAATCGGTGCGCCAATTTCCATGCGACCAACACGATGAATGATTATCGCCTGGCCAAGCGACCAGCGCCTGATGGCGTGGCGGGCAATACGAGATAACGCTTGCTCTGTGACGCCGGGATAGTGTTCCAGCTCCAGCGCGACCAAATCCTTACCACCTCGGACCTGGCCAAGAAAGCTGGCGACAGCGCCGCATTCGGCCTCGGCTCCCGCCAGCGAATTGAGCAGGTCTCCGCTGTCGAACACTTCGGTTTGGATGCGGATGAGGGGGGTCATTCAGCCTCCGGAGAAGGGGGGGCAAAAGGCAATGGTATCGCCGGGCTTTAGCACAGAGCAACCGGGGGCGATCTCGTCATTTATGATCAGGCGTACGGAGGGGTGGGTCAGCGCCTGACCAGCCTCATCACGTTCATTGAGCCATGCAATCAGCGCGTCGGTCGTGGTGATCTCTCCAGCCTGGTCGATCTCTTCGGATGCCGTACCCATGCGGTCACGCAGGGCGGCGAAATATTTTAACGTCAGGGCCAGGGTTCAGCCTCCGGTGTGTGACATATTCCTATCGACGGCCGGGGCGGATCCGCGATCGATGTTGAAGTCATGGGCCTTGGGTTTGATGGCCATGGCTTCATCGAGGCAGGCGTCCAGCGCGTCAGCACCACCTGCGCGCAAAGCGCCGCGCAAATCAAGTGAGCCAGATTGTCCCAGGCACATATAGAGCTGGCCGGTACAGGTCACCCGGACACGATTGCATCCGGCACAAAAATTCGAGGTGAGCGGCGTGATAAAGCCCAGCCGACCACCGGTCTCGTCGATGCGTACATAGCGCGATGGTCCGCCCGTTGTGTCGGGTAGATCGGTCATCGACCAATGTTGCGCAAAACGTTCGCGCAAAACAGAGAGTGGCAGGAATTGGTCAGACCGTTCGGCATCGACCTCTCCCATCGGCATTATTTCGATCAGGGTGACGTCGAATTTGCGGCCATGAGCCCATTCGATCAGCTCATGCAGTGTGTGTTCATTATCGCCCTTTAGGGCGACGGCGTTGATCTTGATTTTCAGGCCTGCTCGGTCGGCGGCGTCGATACCATCCAACGTCGCGGCTAATTTGCCGCCGCGTGTCAGTTCAGAGAATTTTGCTTCATCCAGCGTATCAAGCGAGACATTGATACGTTTGACGCCGGCACTGACGAGCTGGTTGGCGTAGCGTGGCAATTGCGTGGCATTGGTTGTCAGGCAAATTTCGTCCAACCCCGTCGTTTCCAGAAGGTTGCCGAGATTGTCGATGAGGTTGGCGATATCGCGTCGAACGAGCGGCTCGCCGCCCGTGATGCGAATTTTTGTGACGCCACGCCGGATGAATGCATCGCAAACCTGAGTCAATTCTTCGTGGCTGAGCAGGTCGGATTTGGGTAGGAATTCAGGCCTCGCCTTCATGCAATAGACACAGCGCAAATCACATCGATCCGTCACCGACAAACGCAGATAGGTGATCTGACGACCGAATGTGTCGATGAGGGGGCGTGGGCCTATAGATGTCGAAACGTGGTTCACGTGCTATCGCTCTGTTTTGTCGGGTCGGTGGGAGTATACACCCGCGTCAGGAACATTTCCCATACGTAGTAACCGTAATTGTTGAAATGGCCGCTGAAATTTTCGTGTTCACGTGTGCAAGAAATGCGTTGGCAGGGTGAACTGTTGGGTCTATGAGGGCCGCGCTTGGCATCAAAGGAACACCAAAATGCGCATCGACAAGATTTCACTGGGTGAGAACCCGCCCGAAGATATCAATGTGATCATTGAAGTCCCGGTGGGTGGTGAGCCGGTCAAGTATGAGATGGACAAGGCGTCGAGCGCGGTGTTTGTCGATCGCTTCTTGCACACGCCGATGCGTTATCCGTGTAATTACGGCTTCATGCCACACACATTGTCGGAAGATGGTGATCCCATCGATGTGATGATGCTGGGTCAGACAACGCTGATGCCGGGCTGTGTTGTGCGCGCCCGCCCGATCGGTGTGCTGATGATGGAAGATGAAAGTGGACTGGACGAAAAAATTCTCGCCGCTCCACATCACAAGCTGACATCATTTTATGACGACATCAAAAGTGTTGAAGATATCCAGAAGCCATTGCTGGCGCGGATCACGCATTTCTTCGAACACTATAAGGATTTGGAGCCCAATAAATGGGTCAAGGTCGGTGGCTGGGGCGATGCAAGCAAAGCGCAGCAATTGATCATGGAATCGATCGAGCGAGCGAAAGCTTAGGCGAAAGCCTACCGACGCCGGTTCGGTCGCTCATTCGGGCGATTGCCTGGCGTGGCCCCGCCAAACTCACTTGGCTCCAGTGCATTCTCGCAATAGCGGCCCGCACCGATTGCATCGGAGGCAGGTGCAGCATCGATATCCGAGCATAACTCTGGTGGCTGGCCGCCGAAGCCAGCGCGGTCAGCAGTATTGATGGGTGAATTTGAATCCGCATCACTGACACCGGTTCGACTTTGACGTCCATAGCCGGCACGGTCGGCCTTGGCCCCGCTATCGTGATCTGTCAGGTGGGTGCGAACATGTTCGGCATAACCGGGCAGGTCGCTCTCGCGTGTGTTTGAACCGGAATCCTCATCGGAGCGACCGGTGAAGGTTCCGCGCCCATATTCAGCAAGATCGCTGGCTTCGCCGAAATCTCGGTCGGTGAGGCCTGACCAAATCTGGGCCTCGTCAGACTCGTCCGTATCGAAATAGGGTTCCTGATTTTCCGGTGACGATTGCTGGGCGCGAGCGAACCCAGTGACGGTTGCGAAGGCCCCTGTGGTAACGGCGGCCCCGGTGACGCGGGACAGGAATGATCTCCGGCTGATCTTGCCTTTTGTAGCCATGCCAGTCTCCGATACTCGTTTACATCCGGCGGCGGCTCATCGGCCCCGAATTCCCCGCGATGATCTTATCGGTCAGGGCTTCTCGCAGGCAAGCCCAAAGCGGTATGTGGCGCTGCCAATATTCGCAGATGGCCGGATTAAAGGGGCCTCTTGGTGTCTTTCAAGCGAATGGGGACGAGGCCGGTGCCGGCAGCTTTGTCGCCGTATAGCCATGGTTTTAGTGTCTTCGCCTTTGTTATATAGACGATATTTTGGATTGTTTCGCTTTCGAAACAGAGCGTTTTTTCTGGCGTGGACGAGCTGGAGGAAATGGAGGTTAGGCCGGTCTTGCACAAATCCGCTCGGGCGATTGGAATTAGTGACCCAAGTCCCGGCGTTTTTTGGCGGCGGCCTTTTCTTCGCGTTCTGCGCGCAAATCTGCCAAATCCTGTGGGTCGAAATCGCTGTCACGAAGGACAACCATCCCAAGGCCCTGGCCACTCCCGTCAGCGATATTTCCCAAAATGCGACCCAGGGTGTGGCTCTTCGCGGTCTCGCGATTGAGCTGGGGACGATAGGTGATATGGCCACCGCTGCGATGACGCTCAACGGCGCCTTTTTCGCGCAGGCGCCTGAGCAGCTCGAGGGCGGTACTGTGAGCCATGCGATCATGGCCCGACATCGCCATGGCCAATTCGGTCGCCGAGGCGGCACCGCGGTCCCAGAGGACGCGCATCGCGCGGTTTTCTTCTTCTGTCAGATGCGTTGCCGATGCCATGATTTTCTCCGCCATTTCCCCTGACGACCCATTTCGCTACAAAGCGGGGTCCGTTAACGTTTTGTTTGCAATGTCCGCGCCGGATGCGGGCAGGGGAGAAACATGATGAGCATAGATACGGATCCAAAAGATACGGACGCGCAGCTCTATTGGCGTGCCAATTTGCGATTGATGGCAAGTTTGCTGGGTATCTGGGCTGCGGTGTCCTTTGGAGCGGGTATTCTATTGCGTCCGTTTCTCGATCAATTTTCGATCGGGGGTGCGCCGCTGGGGTTCTGGTTTGCCCAGCAAGGATCGATCTTCGTGTTTGTGATCCTAATTTTCTACTATGCGCACGCGGCCGACAAACTTGAAGCACGCTTCACTGGCGATCATGTTGACCCGGTCTCCGATGATGCGGGAGACTCGTCTTGAGCGATTCCATGATCTGGACGACGGTCTTCGTCGTTGCATCCTTTGCACTTTATATTGGTATCGCCATTGCTGCCCGGGTCCGGACGACGGACGAATTTTACGTCGCCGGTCATCATGTGCCGCCTCTCTTCAATGGCATGGCGACGGCTGCGGACTGGATGAGCGCCGCATCATTCCTGTCGATGGCAGGGCTGATTGCGTTTTCCGGATATGACGGGTCGGTTTTCTTGATGGGTTGGACGGGCGGCTATGTGTTGTTGGCGCTGCTGCTGGCCCCGTATCTGCGTCGGTTCGGGAAATTCACCGTGCCAGACTTTATTGGCGACCGGTATTACTCCGACACGGCCCGCGTGGTGGCGGTGATCTGTGCGATCTTTATCTCCTTCACCTATATCGCAGGGCAAATGCAGGGTGTTGGTATTGCGTTCTCGCGCTTCCTGGAAATTCCGGTTGAGGCGGGTGTCGTGATCGGCGGGCTGGTGGTGCTGATGTATGCCGGGCTGGGCGGTATGAAGGGCATTACCTACACGCAGGTGGCGCAGTATTGCGTGATGATCTTTGCCTATATGACCCCGGCGATTTTCATCTCGATGCAGCTGACCGGCTCACCGATTCCACAACTCGGCCTGATCGGTGATGCCAGCGACGGAACGCCTTTGCTGGTAAAACTGGACGGGATGCTGACCGAGCTGGGTTTCAACGAATACACCGACGGCTCAAAGGGCATGTTCGATGTGTTTGCAATCACGCTGGCCTTGATGGCAGGCACGGCGGGGCTGCCACATGTGATCATTCGTTTCTTCACCGTGCCCAAGGCGTCTGACGCCCGCAAATCCGCGGGCTGGGCGTTGTTGTTTATCGCCATTCTCTACACCACGGCCCCGGCTGTAGCGGTGTTTGCGCGAATGAATTTCATCGAGACTGTCAATGACAGCGTTTATGATCAGAGCGTGGTGGTCGAGGGCGAGCAGGCGACACCGGACTGGTTTCACCGCTGGGAGAGCACAGGGCTTCTCGGTGTCGAGGACAAGAATGGCGACGGCCGTGTGCAATACACAGCGGACCCTGAGACCAATGAAGTGACGACGCTTAACCGCGATATTTTCGTGCTGGCCAATCCGGAGATTGCCGATCTACCCGGCTGGGTGATCGGACTGGTGGTGGCCGGTGGCATCGCCGCGGCCCTGTCGACGGCGGCGGGCCTGTTGCTCGTCATTTCCTCATCGATCAGCCACGATTTGTGCAAGAAAGTGCTGATGCCGGACATGTCGGAAAGACGCGAACTCCTCATCGCGCGCCTGTCGGCGGCGGGGGCTGTGGGGATCGCCATGCTGGCGGGAATATATCCGCCGGGATTTGTTGCCTCCGTGGTCGCGCTGGCCTTCGGCCTGGCGGCTGCGAGTTTCTTCCCGGCGATCCTGCTCGGCATTTTCTGGAAGCGCGCGACACGTGAGGGCGCGATTGCCGGCATGAGTACCGGGCTGGCTGTGACCGCGGCCTATATACTCGTCTATAAGATTTTTGGCTGGGTTCCCAATAATGCCGAACACTGGTTCCTCGGCGTCTCACCGGAAGGTTTCGGCACGATCGGGATGATGATCAGTTTTGTGGTGTCTGTATCTGTGTCCTTGATGACGCCGGCGCCGCCGAAAGATGTTCAGGACATGGTTGAACGGATACGTTTGCCCTAGGAGGATTGCGAGATGACAGAAGCACTAAGCCTTTATCTGCCGAATTTGGCCATCATGCTGGCCGTCATGCTGGTCTTGTGGCCGGTTTCAGTGTGGCGCGACGATCCGTCCTTTATTGATGGTGTCTGGCCGCTCGGCTTTATCGTTATGGCGGTGTCGAGCGCCGTATTGTCGGGGCAATCGCTGATGGGCGGTAACCTGGTCGCACTTATGGCGGTGATTTGGGGTGTACGCCTTAGTGTGCATCTGTTTGGGCGCTGGCTAGGTGAGGGAATGGATCGCCGGTATAAGGCGATCCGTGAACGCGCCGGCAAGATGAATGTGCATGTGTTCACCTTGCTATTTGTCTTCGGTATGCAGGGCGTTCTGCTTTGGCTGGTTAGTTTGCCGATCCAACACGCTGTAGCGTCCGGTCCTGTGACGTGGACGTTGACGGTTTGGCTCGGGACCGGTTTGTTTGTCGTCGGCTTTTTGTTTGAGACCATTGGCGACTGGCAACTTGCGCGTTTCAAGGCCGATCCCGCCAATGCTGGCAAGGTGATGGATCGCGGCCTGTGGCGCTTCACCCGACATCCCAACTATTTCGGTGACGCCTGCGTCTTCTGGGGGATCTGGCTGGTGACGATTTCCAGTGGCGCTGGCTGGTGGACGGCCATCGGCCCGATCTTTCTCACCTGGACACTGGCCAAATGGTCCGGCGCAGCCCTCCTGGAAAAAGGCCTCCACCAGACCCGCCCGGACTATGCGGATTATGTCGCCCGCACACCGGGCTTTGTGCCGGGATGGGTGAAGCGGGATTAGCGGTGTTTTTCCTCACCCGCTCGCGGGGGAGGGGGACCACGAAGTGGTGGAGGGGAATGTGGTGACGCACAGCACATCGCTGCGCTCCGCCCCCATCGACCCCGCCTTCGCTAAAGCTACGGCGTGGCCACTTCCCCCGCGGGCGGGGGAAGAAAGTTTGTGTCCAGCATTGACCGACTAGGACCGCGTCTATACATCCGCGCCCTGGCTGATTGGCGGCCGGGATTATATCCGGAGCTGATGATGTCCCCCTTCGATTTTTTTATGACGCCCGCCCAGGCCCGCGCATTTCGGGCGGTTGGTCTCTTGAGCGCGAGTCACGCTTGTCATCTGGCTATGAAATGGCTCGAGGCGGGTTCCGAATCCGTTGCGGTTGCAGCAATGGCAATTGAGGATGGGTCGTACGTCGCGTGGGCGGACATCTCTACGCTGTTCCAGGAGGCGATGGCCGAAGCTGAGGTGAATGCCCTCACTCAAGAGGAAGAACATGCGCTTCGATTGCATGCTCTGCTTGTCGCTTTTTTGAATCGCGAGGTGGCGGCTGTTGATTTTTGGTGGGTGGCCGGTGGTCTCCCAATCTTTAAGAATTGTATAGGCTTCAAACTTTCCGATGCTCGCACCGAACAAGTCTATTTGTTGGCGTTGGAGTATATGGAAATTGAAGCGGGCAACGTGTTTAGTGGACGACCGCTAAGTGCGGTTTTTAGCGATTTGCGTCATGAGGCGGGCTGTCTTCGAATGGTTATCGAAGCGACTTGGGCCTGTTGCAACGTTTCGAGTTCCGGCTACATAGCGTACCCTCAATGAAAATCCCGGCTGCCCGGCATAATATCCTCCAGCTTCTCCCCGCGCATCACCCGGCGGTATAGCGCCACCGTCCTTGGGTCGGCGTCGGGGCGGTTGATTTCGTCGGCGTGGGCGACGGTTTCGCAGAAGTCTTCGCCGTCGGCGAGGTCGGCGAGGCGGGCGGAGTGGTCTGTCAGGCGGTTGGCGATCAGATGGATGACTTTGCCTTCTTTTTGCAGGCGGCCAGTGACGCCGACCAGCTTGGCGCGCATGACGGTTTTGCGGTAGCGATCGAAGGTTTTTGGCCAGACGATGACATTGGCGACACCGGTCTCGTCCTCCAGGGTGGCGAAGATGACGCCGCTGGCGGAGCCGGGGCGTTGGCGTACCAACACCAACCCAGCCACCGTGATCCAGGAGCCGTCGCGGGCGGCGGGCAGATCGCAGGCGCGGGTGTGGCCGCGGCTTTCAAATTCGGGGCGGAAGAAGCTGAGCGGGTGGGCCTTTAGCGACAGACGCAGGCTGGCATAATCGTGGACGACTTCTTCGCCGAGCGACATGTCGGGCAGGGCAGTGGCGGCCTCGGTGCCGTAATCGCTGACATGTTCAAACAGGGGCAGGGGTGCACCGGCCTGGGCCAGCGCTGTCCAGCCGGCCTTGCGACGATTGAGATCGATGGAGGTGAAGGCGTCGGCCGTGGCGAGGCGGTCTGTGGTGCCGCGATCGAGGCCGGCACGGCGGGCGAGATCATCGACACTGTCGAAGCGGCCAGCGGCGGCGCGGGCGGCAATAATGCGGGCGGCGGCGGGCTCTTTCATACCCTTGATCTGGCGCAGACCCAGACGCACGGCAAAGCGGCCTCCGCCCTCGGCGGTGGGCTCTTGCGGTCGGGCGGCGGGCTCCAGCGTGCAGTCCCAGTCGGATCGGTTGACGTCGGGCGGGCGCACTTCAACGCCGTGTTCGCGGGCATCTCGGACCAGCTGGGCGGGGGCGTAAAACCCCATCGGCTGGGCGTTGAGCAGGGCGGCGAGGAAGACGTCGGGGAAGTAGTGTTTGATCCAGCAGGAGACGTAGACAATGAGGGCGAAGCTGGCGGCATGGCTTTCGGGAAAGCCGTATTCGCCAAAGCCCTCGAGCTGTTTGAAACAGCGCTCGGAAAACTCGCGCTCATAGCCGTTGGCGAGCATGCCGGCGATCAGTTTTTCGCCCATTTCATAGATCGTGCCGGCGCGGCGAAAGGCGGCCATAGCGCGGCGCAATTGGTCGGATTCCGCGGGCGTGAAGCCGGCAGCAACAATGGCGATGCGCATGGCCTGTTCCTGGAAAAGAGGGATGCCCAGCGTCTTGCCCAGCACTTCTTCGAGGGCTTTTGAGGGAAATTCCACCGGTTCGATGCCGGAGCGGCGGCGCAGATAGGGGTGCACCATATCGCCCTGGATCGGGCCGGGGCGGACGATGGCAACCTCAATCACCAGATCGTAGAAATTGCGCGGTTTGAGGCGCGGCAACATGGTCATCTGGGCGCGGCTCTCGATCTGAAAAACGCCGACCGTGTCAGCCTCGCAGATCATGTCATAAACGGCGGGATCCTCGGCGGGGATGTCGGCGACGGGCAGGGGGCGGTCATAGTGCTGCTCGATGAAGGCGAGCGCGCGCGAGACGCAGGACAGCATGCCCAGGCCGAGCACATCGACCTTCATCAGGCCGAGCGCGTCGATATCCTCCTTATCCCATTCCAGCGCCGTGCGTTCGGGCATGGCGGCATTGTGGATCGGAACAATTTCGTCGAGCCGGCCCTGGGTCATCACGAAACCACCCGGGTGCTGGGAGAGATGGCGCGGAAAGCCCATCAGCTCGCGGGCATATTTAAGCGTCTGGGCAATGCCCGGCTCGTGAGGGTCGATGCCGAGCTCATTGCGGATCCGGTCTTCGGTCAGATCATCGGAGGACCAGCCCCAGATCGTTTTAGAGAGCGCCGAGATGATATCGCCGGACAGGCCAAACACCTTGCCGACCTCGCGGATGGCCCCGCGCGGGCGATAACAATTGACCGTGGCGGTCATGGCGGCGCGGCGACGACCGTATTTTTCGTAGATATACTGGATCACCTCCTCGCGCCGCTCATGCTCGAAATCAACATCGATATCAGGCGGTTCGCCGCGTTCGGCCGAGATGAAGCGTTCAAATAAAAGATCGATACGTGATGGGTCGACCTCAGTAATGCCGATGGCGTAGCAGACTGCGGAATTGGCGGCGGAGCCGCGGCCCTGACACAATATCTGGCGGCTGTGGGCATAGCGGACAATGTCGTAGACGGTGAGGAAATAGGAGGCGTAGTCGAGCTCTTCGATCAAATTGAGTTCGTGGGTGATGGCGTTTTTGATTTTAGCGGGCAGGCGTGTGGGGTAGCGGGTGATCAGGCCTTCGGTGGTGAGGCGACGCAGGGTTTCGATGGGTGTTTCATTCTCGCCGATGACCTCGGTGGGGTAGGAATAGACCAACTCATCAAGACTGAAATTGATGCGGCCTGCCAGGGCTATGCTGTGAGCCACAGCAGTTTGGTAGCCGCGAAACAGACGGGTCATTTCGGCCGCGGGTTTGAGGTGGCGTTCCGCATTGGCGGTCAGTTTGTAGCCGGCGGTCTTGATGGTCACATGTTCGCGGATACAGGTGACGACATCGGCCAGGGGTTTGCGGTTGGGGGCGTGATAGAGCGCGTCAGTAGTAGCGATGGCTGGGATGTTGAGCGTGGCGGCGAGGGCGTTGATTTCCTGCAAGCGCTGACCGTCCTGCCCGTCGAAATTGCGGCTCAGGGCGAGGGCGTGCTCAGCCTTTGATGCGGCAAGGAATTGGCGGGCCTTGTTGGTCCAGTCATCGGTAACGGGCCATGAGGGTATGAGGATGAAGACCTGATCCTGCGAGGCTGCACCCATCTGGTCGAGCCACAGATCGCACGTACCTTTCTTTGAGCGAAAATTGGCGTCGGTCAGCATGCGGGTCAGGCGGCCATAGGCGGTCTTGTTGCGCGGATAGGCAGCGATCTGGAAATCGCAAGTGGTGACCAGGCGCACGCCGACCAGCAATTTGATCCCGGCATCCTTCGCCGCCAGATGCGCCCGGACGATGCCGGCGAAACTGTTTCGGTCCGCTATCCCAATGGCCGACAGTTCCAGCGCGCGAGCCTGCATCACCATTTCCTCGGCATGGGAGGCGCCGTGCAGGAAGGTGAAATTGCTGGCTGTGATGAATTCGGCGAATTGGGTCATGAGGCACCGTGGACGTACCAGACGGGCTGGTTGGTTTCGGTTTGGTAGAGGCCTTCGCGGTAGAGCCAGAAGCGACGGCCGTCTGTGGTTTCGACGCGGAAATAGTCGCGGGTTTTGGCAGCCAGCTGATCGCGCCACCATTCCGGGGCGAGGCGTTCGGGGCCTTCAGCGCGACTGATCTGGTGGCGGGTACGACGCCACAAAAAACTGCGCGGGGGCCCGTCGGGGATTTCGGCCACGGCTTCGGCCGGTTCGGCGCGGGTGAGGATGAGGAGGGGGCGGTCTGGGGTTGGTGTCTCTATCGCCGACGGGGCAAGACTGATTTGTGAAGCGTTGTCGCGCAGGATCAGTGGGTTGCTGGCGGGGCTGGCACGCCAGCCACTGGCGCGTTCGGGGATATGGCTTTGGCGGTAGGCGGCCTGTTTGATGCGCTCGGGGCCGAGACGAACGCCGAGACGATCGGTCAGGCGGGCCATGTCTTCGGCATCGATATGGGCGGTGCGGACCAGGGAGTTCTGGCTGCCAGACATGATCTCAGTGCGCGTCACGATGAGTTCGACGACGTCTATACCAAAGCCGATATCGATCTCGGCGCGTTCAAGTTTTTCATTGAACAGGCGGCTGATATGGGCCGGGTCACAGGCGGGAGCGGCGGTGCCGAGTGTGAGCAGATGGGTTTTCCCGTCGACGCGGAACAGGTGCAGCTCGACCTGGCGCAGGCCGCGGCCCTCACCTTCCAGATGCGCGCACAGGGTTTTGGCATTCTCGCTGACGGCCTGTTTGAGACTGTCGAGCAAAAGCAGGGCTTCGGGAAAGCGCAGACGGGCGCGAAAGACGGTCTTGTGTTGCAGCGGGTTGAGAACTTCATCCTCGCTGCCACCGGCCTGGGCCAGACGGCGCGGCAAGTCGCGGCCGAAGCGACGCGTCAGGCTGGCACGGGGCAGGGCGGAAATATCGCTGACGCGCTTGAGACCAAAGCGGCGCAAGGTGGCGGCGGTATCGCCAATACGCAGGGCTTCAACGGGCAGGGTGTTGAGGGCTGGCTGGATATCATCGACGCTAAGCCATCCCTCTTTGCGGCGCGGGGCGGCATAGCGCGCTAACCCCCAGGCCAGTCCGATCGTGGGGGCAACAGCGACATGGGCGGTGAGACCCTGATCCCGCATGGCGGTCAGGGCGGCGGTGACGAGGTTTTTTTCGCCATCAAACAGGCGGGCACATCCGGTAATGTCGAGCAATATGCCATCGCGACCCGGCGCGCCCGGATCGGGTGCGGTCCAGGGTGACCAGCGGCCACACCAGCGGGCCAGGGCCTGTAGCAGACGACGGTCGGCATCGGGATTGGCGGCGGCAATGCGCAGATCGGGTTCCAGCGCTTTGGCATCGGCGAGGGATTGGCCCTCGCGCAGGCCGCGACGTGCAGCATTGGTGTCGAGTGCGTAAAGGCGCTCACCGCCGGTGGTGGTGTGGACCAGGGCAAAGGGCTGGTCTGGATTATCAGACGGCGAGACGCTGGTTTTGCGTCGCCGCTGGGTGGGCCAGCGGGGCAGGCTGAAGGACATGAAGCGACGCATTTTTCCACTCGATCTTGAATTCTCCCGGTGGGCCGCCCCTGACCCGTTCTAATATTGCGCGATAGCGCGGCGGGCCCAGACCCGGTAGCCCGTTTGCGCCCTTCCACGGGGCGGGCGGACTTTCCATGGCGGAGACCTGCCAGCGCGTCTGGGCGGCGCTGGGTTGATGATCATCATGACGACGCAGGATGAGGGCGTGGCCGTGGCGCGCGCGCGCGGCCATGTGTAGACGTTTGGAGGCGGTGAGGTCGTAGCGCGCCGTGCGGCCGATCTCGCCGATCACCAGGGCACCCGCCTGCAGACCTTCTTCCATGGCCCATAAAAGGTCGGTCATTTCACGCGCCTCAACCAGCAAGATGTGTTCGGGCGCAATACCCAGACGGGTGAGGGCGTGGGGGCTGGGCCGACCAAAATCATGTGCCTGGGATCCGGCGGGACGGACCCAGATAATGGGCCGCAGGGCTTGTTGCTTGTACAGGGTGCGGGCGAGCAGGCCGGTCTGAAAACTGAGTGCGGCGGGTGTGTCGAGATAGCCTGCGGGGCGCACTTCGTGCAGACCGGATTGCAGGCTGAGGGGCCCTGAATCTGCGCCTTGTGATCTCCCCTGCGACGTCATCTCGTTCGCAGATATCGACGCACATCTACCCTTGCCTGCCCGCGTTAAACTGGGCAAATCAAGCGCGTTGATATCGCGACGCAGCGCAGCCAAAAGCGGCCGCCCGTCTGGGTGTGAGGGCACAGATTTCATGCAGGTCTCTTCGTGATGTTCCCTTTATGTTCCGCACAAAAATGAAGAGAGTCAAGCGCTGAATCGGGGATGAGAGAGCCTGTTGTTCCCGCAAGGCTATTTAGCGTAAGCGGGAATGTCCTTGATGCCGGTTTTTGATCCAGTGTCGATCGCGAAGTCGACCATGAGGTCTATTTCCCGGGACCGGTTCAGTTTTAGCGTCCGCCAGAGCATGGCAAAAGCCGCTTTGGGATAGACCAAGGGACTGGTCAGTGAGCGAGAGAGGTGCTTCAAACCGAGCACTCTTCGAAGGATGCCATTTGCATAATTGACGGCGTAGGATTTTCGGATGTCGTCGGTGTAATGCTCGGTGGTAACGGAGATATTGATACAGTCATCATTGGTCACGCGATGCGGAGAATTGAGCGGCCAGAACAGCATTTGGTCCGGTTGCAAATGATAGATAGTGGCTTCGTCATCGAAGATCGAATCAAAGGGCAAATCTTCCTCGGTCTCGCCGGTAATAATGCCCTCGAGGTCTTGCTGGCTCAAAAACTTATCGGTGGTTGGGTAGATGTAAATCCGCTTTGTTCCCTCCAGGTGCCAGAGCATCTGGCCCGGAATGTCAGCGTGATAATAGACCTGAACTTTTGGCGATGAGACAAGAATACCCAATTTGGTCTTGAAGGGTGCAAAGTCAGGAACCCTCGCGGATATTTCGTCGAAGATTTCATCCAGCAAAGTTTTGTACCGTGGGTCAATTTCCTCAACCCCCCGCAAATTCAACCAGATCCGACCGCGCTCGATCGATGCCAAAACGTCCTCGCCTGACGCATCGCCAATAACGCCCTCGCGCCACTCAGAGGCTTCAGGGTCGTGGCCCATCGTGTTGAGATTATAATGTTCGGACGAGCAATTGCCGATCAATTCGGCCAGCGCCTGCCGGCTAAACAAGCCGGAATCTTTCAAGCGATGGTGCAAGAGCAGGGTCTCGTCGCCAAACGAATTTGCATGTGAGGCGCTCCAATCCCTCAGCAATTCTTGTCCCATATGCGTTACCCCACCGCGATCTGATCAGTATGGATTGCCGCATAAAATTAGGCAAATTATGATTTTTGTCAGTGGGTTACGTCACTCATTGTTCGCAAGATGATTGCTACCACAAGGGCCATGATACAGACGCCGGACAGGATCAAAAGTGATCCGGCCGCGCCTAGATTCACCAACATAAGGGCCCCGATTGTTGGAGCGGCGGCCTGAGTGAGGGCAATGGGACGAGCGATCTGACCGATAACGACAGGGTAGAATTCTTGACTGAACAGGGTCAGGGGCAGAGTCCCGCGGGCGACGGATAATACACCAATTCCGGCCCCATAAAGCAGCATGGCCGATGTCGTCATGCCGGGCAGCAGCGCCATGAAGACAAGACCGGCTATCATGACCATAAGGGCGATGATTGTCGCCGTGGTTGGGAGAATGCGAGAGCCAACAGCCAGTTCGATCAACCGGCCGGCAATCTGGGACGGGCCCAGCAGAGCAGCAATAGCAATGGCCGTGGCCAGGGGTTGGCCCATCATGCCCAACAGACTGATCAAATGAACGCCCATGATGGTGGCGACCAGAACCTCGAGCATAAACAGCAGGGCCAAGAACAGGAATTTTGGATCGGTGTAATCACTCAGATGAAATCGGGCGCGGTGATCTGTTTCGGATTTAACCTCAGGAAGTCGAGACGGGACTGCGACCAGAAATATGGGCAGATTGATCGCGATGTGACAGGCCGCATAGGCAAAACACACGGTGCGCCAGCCGAGTGTTTCCAGCATAAGGCCGCCGATGATCCAGAAGACAGTGCTGGCGAACCCGCCAATGATCACAATGATGGAAATCATCGGCCGTGTTTTGTCACCAAACACCCGGCCTAAAGTGCTAAATGCTGAATCATAAAGGCCCGACGCCATTCCCAACCCCATCAAAGCCCAACCAGACATGTAGACGAGCAGGGATTGGGACAGGCCGATGACAACCAGACCACAGGCAAACAGGACAGCGCTTGCCGCCAAGACTTTTCGGCCTCCCTTGTGAGCAATTTGCTCTCCGACCCACGGAGCGACAACGGCGCTGGCGAGCAGACCGACCGACATGCCGCCGGTTATCCAGGGCAGAGACCAGCCGGTAGACAACCCAATGGGGTTGGCCAGTATTGCGAGCAAATACAGGGATGTGCCGAAGGCTATGAGCTGTGTGACACCCACACTTCCGGCGATTGATGCGCGCTGAAAGCGCGTGTGGGCGACGGGGCCTGTCGGCAAGATCAGCGCTCCAGATGCGCGACCAGGCGCTCCATGAAGACACAGCACTGATCCATCTGGTCGATCTCGATGAATTCATCGGGCTGATGCGCCTGGGAGATGGAGCCGGGACCGCAGACGACGACGGACAAGCCGGCATGCTGGAACTGGCCGGCCTCCGTGCCATAGCTGACCACGTGGGTCGCATTGTCGCCGGTGAGTTGGCGGGCAAGGCGTTCGGCTGCCCCGTCGGGTTCGCGGCTGAAGGCGGGGACATCAGAGCGTGTGTCGATGGTGATGGAGGCGCGCGGTGCGCCAGGTTTCATATCGGTTTCTATACGACCAGCGAGATCGCGCAGGCCGGTTTCCAATGCGTCGGTATCATCCCAGGGCGCCGGACGAACCAGCGTATCGAAACTGGCTTCGGCGGCGAGGATGTTGGCGGCGACACCGCCTTGCACACGACCGATAGTCAGTGTGCCATAGGGTGGGTCGAAGGGTGAGTCCTCCGGGGCTGCCGCTTTCATGTTGGCGGCTGCGTCGACGAGGTATTGCATCATCGGCACGGCATGGGTGACTGCGCAGGCTCCGTCATTGACGAGGCTGGAATGCCCGGCCTGACCCTCGACGCAAACCCGCATGGAAAACAGGCCTTTGTGCGCGGTTACCACTTTCATGTTGGTGGGTTCGCCAACAAAGACGATCGCGGGCTTGGGCGATTGTTTCATGATCGAGGTGATCATGGCCGGCGCGCCAAGGCAGCCAACTTCCTCATCATAGGACAAGGCAAAATGGATCGGGCGCTTGAGGCTGCCTGCAGCAAACGCCGAGGCAAAGGCCGGGGCAAAAGCCAGGGCGCAGGCGATGAAGCCCTTCATATCGCAGGTACCGCGGCCGTAGAGACGGTTGTCTCTCTCGATCATGTCGAAGGGAGCGCTGGTCCAATTTTGACCGTCGACGGGGACCACGTCTGTATGCCCAGATAGCACCACTCCGCCGTCGATATCCGGGCCTATGAAGGCGTGAAGATTGGCCTTCGCTCCGTCGGGACTGACAATGCGCTGGCAGCGTGCGCCCGCTGCCGTGAGCATGGCTTCAACATGATCGATTAACTCCAGATTGGAATTGCGCGAGGTGGTGTCGAAGGCAATCAGACGATTGAGAATGGCGCGGGCGGTGTGGAGATGAGGGTGTGTCTGGGTCATGACATAGGTCTGACGAAGCAGACGCGCGAGGTCAATACGGCGCGGCTTCTGAAGAGAGGTCTAGGGGAGTGGTATGCTGGTGTCGACGCTGAATTGAGAATAAAAAACATCCATCATCGGCAAAATGATCGGGAATTTATAATCGACGGTCAGGCGGCCGATCGCGACCGGACCGGCGCTGTCGATGGTGTAGGCAACATCAACTTCGAAGCGATTGCCCATGGTCGCCAATTCAGTCTGGATCAATGATTGAAGCTCGACGGCGCTGACATCGCGATCCAGCATGGCGGTGCGCAGGGCCCGCTCGGATACCCATTGAACCGTAGCGCCTTTATTGAGGGCGAAGCCAAGCTGGATGATGCCGATGATCATAAACAGCAAGACTGGGGAAATCATCGCGAATTCCAGCGCGCTGGCACCGGACTGATCGCGGGTAAACCGTTTGCGGAGACGGGTGAAGACGTTCAATTTATCGCGCACGGACAAGCTCCGATACTGCGACATCATACTCCCCGAATACGCCTTCAAGCTGGGTTTTGATTTCTATGCTGAAGAATATATCCGGAACGCTGTCATCGTCGCACAATGTCCCGCATTCCACGTCGACACCGGCGCACTTGCAGCATTTCTCGACGGAAACCAGCGCAGTCTCGGAGCGGCTGGTCCAGGAATCGGTGATCAGTTCCTGGGCGACGGCCAAATCGGTACCGCCAGCCATGAAGTATTGCGCGCCACTGCGGGCAGCGGAGTGGATGTCGGTGCGGTCATAGACCATGGTACCGACGTCAAAGACGCCAAGAAAAAGCGCGGCGAGGAGGGGGCCTATAAAGGCGAATTCGACCGCGGCGGCGCCGGACTCGTTTTGGCGTATGCGTTGGAATATGTGTTGGAAGAAGCGCTGCATGGCCTATTCTACCAACCGGACATCACCGGGCACTTCAGCGTAATCGATGCCGGTGCCGGAACAATCCGTTGAAATATTGGCATTGCCGCCAAACGCGACCGTGTTGCCAACCAGCTGCATGCAGCCGTTATCACCAGAGAAGTCGCCCTGGAAGCTGATGTCGCCGGCGGGCATATATATCGCCCCAGTGATGGTACTGTCGGCGGTTCCGTTGAAGGTGTGGTTCTCGCCGTAATCATCCCGGTCACCGAAGAAAATAAGGCCCGCATAATCGCCCGTGGTGGGGGCGGTGAGGTTGATTTCGGCTGTTCCATTGAAGGCAATGCTAGCCCCACCGGTGGTGTAAAATGTGACGCCCTCGCCGGTGATATTAGCCTGGCCGCCAGCCCGGAATTGACCGCCATCAATAATGTACACGCCGGGCTCGAAAACGTAGTCACCGGTCAAATTAAGGCCATTGCAAAACCGCTTCACGCCACCCGCTCCGGCGCTGACAGTCGTGGTGTTTCCTGGCGGTCCCCCCGGTATATTGCTGCAACCGGATGGCAAAAAGGGTGTTGGCACATCCGCATAAGGATCGAGCGCGCGGGGTAAATCAACGCGCGGCGCGGTGCATCCGGTGAGTTCATAATCAGCACTTCCGCCGCTGATCTCAAATCCCCCAACTGAATTGAAGCAGGGGGCTTCCACGTCTGTTGATCCACCCAGGCTAACAGCGTCGGACGCAATGGAGTTGGACATAACTTCGCAATTGATCAGCGCGACATTGGAATTGCCAAAAAAGTCGACGGCGGCGCTTGCTTCGTGGCTTAGGGCCAAGATGCAAGCGTCGGATTGTTCTTCAAAGGCTGCCACCGCCCGGACTTCAAAAATGATCGGTGTATCGCCAAAAATGGCGGAGAATAGTCGATCCATCGACTGCGTCAGCACGACTTCCATGGCGCGATCATTTTGCGAGCTTCCACTGGTTGGCGGTGTGTTTGTGGTCAGTGCACCGAGGGCGGGATCGAAGCGATGTAGGACGGCCTCCTGGGCAGCCTCGTTCCGGGCTTGCTGAGGGGCTTCGTTATTGCGCAGAGACACCGCACCGGTATAGGCGGCCATATCGACGGCGGTCTGCATCTGGCGTTGCTTGAATTGCCAATAGCTGGTCTCCGCGCCCAGTCCGACACTGCCGACAACAACCGGCATGCAAATCGCCGCAACTATGGTGGTGTTGCCGCGTGTGTCTCTTAAGAATTTGGCCCACCAGGACACATGGATCTCCCTTGTTCTGGGAGTATTGCACCACACAAATACTGGTTGGCCGTGAAATTTGGAGATCAGATTTAAGCCAAAACCGCATCAAAATTGATTTAAATACTTCGCGCTTTTGCGAAATTAACGGGCTGTTTTCCATGACAAATAAACGAGACTGAATAAACGGGGTTTTAAGCTTACCTGACTAGTGTTTCTGCCAAAGCGATGGGAATTGATGTGGGTGTAAGTAGCTGGATCCGAAAGATCGACGCTGTATGGCGTGATCGCCGCGGCAATGTCGCGACGATTTTTGCGCTCGCCTTGCTGCCGATATCGGTGCTCACCGGTGGAACTGTGGATTATTCCATGGCGATGAATGCACGGACCCGGCTGGCACAATCTCTGGACGCGGCCGCCTTGGCCGTTGGTGTGAATGTCTCGGCTTCGGCGGAGGATGCCGCAGGGATCGCCAATGATTTCATGGCGGCCAATTACCCGGGTCGCGAGCTGGGAAGTGTTACCGGAGTTACTGTCTCGATCGATGATGCCAGCGACACGGTCACAGTGTATGGCGAATCTGTTGTGCAGACCCTGATGCTGGGCATTATCGGCATTGAGACGATCACTGTGCACTGGGAGAGCGAGGTTTCGCGGGCGCGCCAAAACCTGGAAATGGTGATGGTGCTGGATAATACCGGTTCGATGGGCGGCTCGAAAATTCGGGATTTGCGGACATCGGCTGGCTTGTTGAATGAGATTTTGTTTGAGGCTGCGACCGAGCCTGATGATGTTCGGATTGGGCTGGTTCCATTCGCGTCCACCGTTAATGTGGGCACCCAGTATGAGCGGGCCTGGTGGTTAGACCCCAATGCGCTTTCACCGGAGCATGCGGCCTGGGCGGAGGGCCCACTGGATGTCGAGACTTGTGTGACCACGGGTCGGCGTCGCAATCGCCGAACCACGTGTACGGTGGAAGAAGACGTCGTGCCCAATCACTGGGACCTGTTCGACCAGATGCCGCGGGAAAACTGGGGTGGTTGCGTTGAGGCACGCGCCATCCCGATGGACATCGACGACACGACGCCAAATGCGGGCCGCCCGGAAACGCTTTTTGTCCCATATTTTTCGCCGGATGAGCCGGAGCGCAATGGCTATTACAACAGCTATCTGAGTGATGGTGTCGGTGGCAGTGATCGTGACCGGATGCGCAATCTGTCAAAATATGAAAATGCCCGGGCCAATCGCGGCGGTCCGAATGAGGGCTGTACGACAACGCCAATTACGCCAATCACCAATAGTGAGAGCACGGTTGACCGTGCGATTTCATCGATGCAGGCATCGGGCGCGACGAATATTCCCAATGGTATTGGTTGGGGTGTGCGTGTCCTGTCACCAGGTGAACCATTTACCGGCGGGACAGCGTTTGATGACCGGTCGATCATCAAGGCAATGGTCGTTCTGACTGACGGTGAAAACTATTATCGCGGGGGCGGGCATTATTACAGCTCGGCCTATTCGGCTTATGGCTACTCATTTTTCGGACGTCTGGGTACGCGCAGCGCGTCAAGTGGACGGCTGGCTTCGGAGCTCAATGCCAGGACCGCGGCAGCGTGCGATTATGCCAAGAGCCTGGGAATTCGTGTCTACACGATCACGTTCCAAGTCAATTCCAGCACCACACGGGCGTTGATGGAAGATTGCGCGACGAACCCGACTTTGTACTTCGACTCGCCATCAAGTTCCGCTTTGAGAGACGCCTTTGAAATGATCGCCGGCGATCTCTCGAATTTGCGGTTGTCGCGCTAGGTCGTTCAGCCTGGCAGGTCGATCAGTTCCATTTCAAACACCAAGGCCTGATTGGGGCCAATGGCACCGCCGGGGCGTGGGTTGGCTCCGTAGGCCAGCTCGGGTTTGAGATAGAGTTCCCAGGTTTCACCCACCCGCATCAGAGGCAAAGCTTCAACCCAGCCGCTGATCAGACGATCTGACGGGAAGGTGGCCGGGTCCCCGCCGAGCGATGAATCAAATTCAACGCCATAGCTGAGTGTGCCACGATAATGGACGGTGACATAATCTCCAGTTACGGGCGATGCGCCGTCCTCGGAGGCCTGGCGAATACGCAAAATCAAACCCGACGGCAGTTCAAACATGCAGGGTTCGGACATGATGCTGTCGAGATAACTGACCGCAGCCACCGCATTCACAGCCCCGTCCCCATTTCCACCTTCAGGCGCGGTGTCGCGGGGGATCACGGTTCCCTCGGGAATGACGCATTGACGCGCGGGCTCGAGCATCAATGAGTTCAAACGCGCCGTGGCGGCATGATAATCGCTAATTCGCGCGCGGATTTGTGTGTCCAGCCCATCAATTTCGGTGCGCAGATTTGTAATATCTGCGCGTGCTTCGGCCATTTGCTCGGCATAGGAACCAGTTGATTCTGGTGCCGATTGGCTTGCATCCTGGGTGGTTTCTTCTTGGGTCTCGGTTGTCTGAGTCCCGTTTGGCTGTGTCGCTGCCGCTTGATCCGTGTCGGATGGGACTGTGTCGTCTGAGCCGCCTGAACAGGCGGACAACAGGAGGGCGCAGGCGGCGGTCGTGAAGGCAAGGCGTTTCATTATGGGCTCCTGCCCGGGCGGGATGATCGCCCGGGATAATTGGCTGAAGCCGCGTCGGCGACCAGCATGGTTGTTGTATCAGTCGGTGGCGCGCGGGATGATGGTGACGCTCCACTCCGTTTCGGGACGCAAATAAGTGGCGGCCAGTGTTACCAGCTCCTCTCGCGTGATGCTCTCATAATCAGCAACGATGGTGCGGACACGATCATAGCGGGAACGATCCGAATAGGATTGCGACAGCCAGGCCATCCACCAGCCATTACTTTCGAAGCGTTCTTCGATCTGCTCCAGAAGGGGCCGGCGCGCGCGCAGCATTTCATCATCGGTGATGCCACCAGCGACCAATTCAGCGGCCAATTCACGGATCGCGGTATAGGTCGTGTCGATGTCTTCCAGCTGAACGTCAGCCCCGACATACATGTAGCCGTAATCGGGATAGACATCGGAGGCGGTATTATTGATGCGGGCGGAGTAGGTGAGGCCCTCATCCTCGCGCAAACGTTCGGTCAGTTTGAGGTCGAAGACGGCCCGCAGCAAGGATATGGCGCGGGTCTGACGCAGATCGTCATCGTCATCGGTCGGCCAGTAAATATTGGCCATGCCCTGATAATCTGGCCCGTTATGACGCAAGACGACGGGCTCGGAAATAGCGTCCGGGAAAACGATGGTCCGGGCTTCGTCATAGCTAGGCCATTCAGCGGAACGCGCGTCAAATGCGCCGAAAGTGGAGGCAATCATCGCCATCGCGTCCGCTTCCGCGATGTCACCAATGACGGTGATCTCGATTGGTGCATTTTGCAGGGCGGGCATCAGATAGTTCTGCATCGCCGCAATGTCGATGCCAGCCACCTCTTCAGGGTCGGGATAGCCGTAGCGGGCATCCCCGCCGTGAATCATCCGGGAGACTTCCGCCTGTATGACCCCATTGGGAGTGGAGTAGAGGTTGCGACGGATCTCCGGCGTGACGGTCTGGTATTGAGCGAGCCCCTCGGCCCGCCAACCCGGATCCGTCATGAAGGCTGCGAGTAATTGCAGCTGAATTTCATAGTCTTCCGGTGTTGTGACGACCGAAAACCGGAAGCGATCGTCAAGCACGGCAAAACCGGTGCCGACGGACCGGCCAGCGAGAACACGCGATAAGTCATCTGCGCTGTGTGCACCAAGGCCAGATGCGGTGAAGACATTGCCGGTCACCACATCTACGGCGGGTTGGGCGCGCGGCTCAAGTTCACCGCGGCCAAAATTGACGCGGATACGAACGGTTCCATCTTCAAAATCAGTTTGTTTGAACGTGACGCCGACACCGTTGTCGAATCGTGCACGGACCAGGCCCAGATCTTCGATTTCCTCGCGCTCGACAATGGAGCCGGCAGTGCCGAAATCAGTGTAGGCAAAGACAGCGGGTCCGCTATCGATCGGGGGCTCGACTGCAATTTGCTGGCTGGCGGCCCAGGTGTCGCGGATCGCGCCCTCCGGGTCGGTCAGTTCAAGCGAGCTGGCCAGGAATATCAACGGATCTGTATCGGCCCATAATGCGCGGAAGGCAGCGTTGACGGCGTCGACGGTGATGTCGTCAACCGTGGCTTCAAACCGCTCCAATGACGACGCGGGCGATGTGTAGACGGTATCGTAGCGCCAACTCGACCAGATCGCATCGGCCAAATTGGAACTGTCACGCGTGCCTGCCTGCTCGACGGAATTTTCCATGGCAGAGCGCATATTGGTGATCTGCTCATCCAACTCAGCCTGGGTGAAACCATGCTCCAAAGCCCGGCGCAATTCCTGTTCGGTCATGGCCAGCGCATCTTCCCAGCGGTCAGGCGTGGCGACAGCCAATACGGTGGCGCGATCGACGAGTTCGAAATCGCTGGTATGTGATGTGTTGACCTGCAGGAGGGGTGATGTGCCGGAATTCACAATGGTCGCATACCGGCGTCCGAGAATAGCATCGCCAAGATTGGCCAGATTGCTCTGAAAACGGTTTTCAGCAGTATCAGCAGTGGGTTGGTATGCCCGTACAGCGTCAATTGTCATGATCGTGAAGACTTCGGGGTCGCTGAAATATCCTACCGAGAACGGGCGATCGAAATCAACGCTGCCAAGGTCCGGGTCCGGCCGCGCATTCTCCAAACCTTGCCAGTCGGAAAAAACGGTCTGAATTTTGGCTTCAATCGCGTCCGGATCTATGCTGCCGGTCACGACAATCATGCCGCGTTCGGGCGTGTAGAAGTTTTCGTAATAATCGACAAAGCGGTCGCGCTGGATGTTTTCAAGAACTTCCACCGTGCCAATTGGATCGCGCTCGGCAATGATCGTGTCGGGCATGCGGAAGCTGGTCAAAGCAACTTGCCAACGGCGAATAGGGGTATTGCGAACGCGCTCTTCCGACAGGATGACTCCGCGTTCTCGATCGATTGCTGCGGCGTCCAAATTCATTTCAGAGGCGGTTTCGCGCAATAAAAACAGCGCTGTGTCGATGCTGTCATCATCCGTCTCAGGTAAGTCGAGCTGATAGCCGACGACCTCGCGACCGGTAAAGGCGTTTGTGTCCGGCCCAAATTGCAGACCATACCGTTCGAGCAATGGCACCATATCGCCCTCGGCAACATTGGTCGTGCCGTTGAAGGCCATGTGTTCAATGAAGTGGGCGACACCACGCTGGTCGTCGGCTTCACCGAGCGAGCCCATATTAAAGACCATACGAACGGAGGCGACATTAGGCGGGGTCTCATTGACGAGGATGGCGTAGCGCAGGCCATTATCAAGTTGCCCATAACGCACGGCTGAATCGGGTGCCAAATCGCTGACATCGTGCGGCCAGACAGCATCGGCTACCGGATCAGCCGGCTGGCAGGCGGCAACACCCAGTGCAAAAATAACCGGTACAAAAAGTGCCCGAAGGCCTCTGTTTCTGGACATGCCCAACCCCTTGGTGTTTGTCTGCGCCTGCGGAGACTAAAGGTCCCAGACAGCGAGTCGAATGAATTCGCTGAAAGGGTGTGTGCCTTCGTTAAGCGTTTGAATTTGCAGTTGAATCGTGCTCGGCAACCCAGTGGCCAGGAGAAACTTCGAGCAATTGCGGTCGATATTGTTCGGCGTTTTCGTCATCCACGAGTTTCGATTTCATGAAGCGCAATTGCGCCCTGGAATCGAGCGGCGATGGCAGATCTCCATCAAGTTTCACGCGTTCGCGGGCGCGCTCAATCGCGGGATCCGGCACGGGTACAGCCGAGATCAGAGCCCGCGTATAGGGATGGCGCGCATCTTCGTAAATTTGCTCGCGGTCCGCCTCTTCCACAACCCGTCCAAGATACAGGACCATCACCCGGTGAGAGATTTCCCGCACAACGGACAGGTCGTGTGAGATGAATATCATCGAAAGACCAAGCTCCTGCTGGAGTTTGAGCAGGAGCTCGATGATCTGCGCCTGGATCGAAACATCAAGAGCGGAAACGGCCTCGTCGCAAATCACCAGCTTGGGGTCGAGAATCATGGCGCGGGCAATACCCACACGCTGGTTTTGACCCCCGGACAATTCGTGCGGATAACGGTTGATCATATTGGGGTCGAGACCGACGCGGGACATCATCGTGCGCACCATCTCCTGGCGGGCAGCGCGGTTGAGGTCCTGACGGAAGGTCTGTAGCGGTTCGGCGATCGATGCGCCAATGGACATGCGAGGATCCAGTGAGGCCAGTGGATCCTGGAAGACGATCTGGAATTCTTTGCGGACCTTGCGCAATTCCTTGTCTTTCAAGGTCAGCAGATCACGACCAATCCAGGAAACCGCGCCCTCATGCGATTCAACCAGGCGCAGGACGGCGCGTGCGAGCGTGGATTTCCCGCAACCGGACTCGCCCACAACGCCCAAGGTCTCGCCCGGCTTCAATTTGAAGCTGACGCCGTCGACAGCCCGCAATTGCTTGTATTTCGGTTTAAAGCCCGCCTCGACCTGTATTGGAAATTGAACCTTCACGTCATCGACGGCGAGGATCGGCTCGGCGGTTTCCAGGTTTGGGACGGGTTGTAGCTGCAGGTGGCCCGGGCGATCCGGCCGGTCAATACGTGGCATGGCGTCGAGCAACATGCGGGTGTAATCGTGTTGCGGATTTGAGTAGAGCTCCTGCGCATTGGCTCCCTCAACATAAATACCATCTTTCATCACCTGAACGCGGTCGGCCATACGAGCGACGACGCCCATATCGTGGGTGATCAGGGCGAGGGCGGCTCCTGTTTCTTCCTTAAGATCGTGCATGATATCGAGGACCTGGGCCTGAACCGTCACATCCAACGCCGTTGTGGGTTCATCGCAGATCAGAAGGTCCGGTTCGCACAACATCGACATGGCGATCATGACGCGCTGGCGCATACCGCCGGAGAGCTCGTGGGGATATTGTTCCAGACGTCGCGCGGCTTCCGGGATACGCACGCGATCCAACCATTCGATGGAACGTTTGGCAGCGGCCGCGCCGCGCATCTTCATGTGGATTTTGAGCACTTCCTTCATCTGATCACCCACTCGCATGTGGGGTGTCAGAGAGGTTAGTGGATCCTGGAAGATCATCGTCATCTTGCGACCACGAACGCGATTCAGCTTGGATGGAGCCAGGCCCAGAATTTCATCACCGCGATAGCGGATTGAACCTTTCGCGGCTCCATTGGACGCCAGCAGTCCCATGGCTGCCAAAAAAGTCTGACTTTTACCGGAGCCGGATTCACCGACCACGGCGAGACATTCACCGGCATTGATTTCCAGGGAGACACCTCGCACCGCATTGACGGCACCATCGGGCGTTTCAAAGGACACGTTCAGGTCCTCGACCTGCAGGATGGGTGACCCAGCTTGCTTAGACTTTTTTGATTGCGACACCTGTTGGCTCCCTACGCGTTTACTCACTTGCCTTGCGCGGAGCATATCGCCCTGAGGGAGGTTGGCCAGTGTTCAAATCATTCCGGTTTTTCCATTGGTTGACATGCCAAATGATCTAAACTCGATTTTGTGGACTCGCCCTGTCGTCTGATGGTGAATTATGATATTGTTTTCATTGTGCAATATTCAATTGAGGGCGCGGGTAAGCATGAACGATTCGTTTCTAGCCCTACTTTTTTTGCGCACTGAGTCTGTCGCGGATGTAATCCGCAAGTTGCAGTGGATCGAGGGCGTCGCTGGATCGCAGTGTCAATTCGACCCGTCTGAAAGAACCCCAAATCGCCTGTCTTCAACGATGGTGTGGCCAATTGGGAGGGGTTTTGCGTGAGCGTAGACCTGGATGATATCTATAGAGCGGTCCATGAAAACTCGCTCGAGGCCGTCGTTGCGGCCAGCAGTGATTTGCGAATCTTATCGCTTAACCCAACGGCGGAGCGATTGTTTGGTTATGCCTCAGACGAGTTGGCTGGCCGGAAAGCCCAAGTTATTCGAGCCGATGCCAGACTTGGTGTTACGGAGCGCAAGGGCGTTGTTGACGGCGCTCATTCTCAGATCATGCACTACAGGACCCGAACCGGGCGGGTTTTTGATGGCGAAACTCGTGAAATTACGGTGCAAGATGATGCCGGCACCGATAGCGCGGTGTTGTGGATCATTCGTGACGTCACCGAACGTCAATCCCTTCAGGCGCGTCTGGAAGTGAGTGATGTTCAGTTGCGGGCTGCATTATTGTCGGCAAATGAGGGGAGTTACTCGCTCAATCTCGACACCGGTATTGGTTCAATACAGGGCTTTTTGACGGAATTTCTTGGCGTCGCTTCGCATCGGGCCAGTATGAGCCAGGGTCGCTGGCTGGAAGTGGTGCATGAGGATGACCGAGATCGCTTTAAATCCGCCTTTGACGAGGTCGCCCGCAATCCAAATTCACCGCTGGATCTGGTGTATCGCGCCTTGCGTTCGGACGGGGTCTGGAGATGGCTTCAATATCGCGGACGTGTGACGGAATTTGGCCGTGACGGTAATGCGATGCGTGTGTCGGGAACCGTGTCTGATGTGACCGAGCGCGAGGCACTTGAGCGAAAACTGGTCGAGAGTGAGCGACGGCTTACGAGCGCTATGGAGGCGGGTTCCTGTGGTGTCTGGGAAATTGCTGAGGATCCGGATTCGGTATACCTGCATGGGAAAATTCGCGATATGCTGGGCGTGTCTGATAAGCCGGACGCGATTTCCCGAAAGCGATGGCATGAGCAGATTGAGCCGGAAGGTTTGAAGAAGGCTCTTGCGACGCACGCCTTGGTTCGCCGTGGCGAGCTCGACGGGTTTGATGTGACCTATCAGATGCGCGACGCGCGTACCGGCCTTTGGTTGTGGATTAGGTCGCAGGGCAAAATGCTAACCAAACCCGACGGAACAAAGCGCATCACGGGTATTTTGACGGATGTGACAACGCAACGAAATCTCGCCGAAAAGCTGGCGGAAAAAGAGCAATTGCTCCGGGAGGCACTGGAATCAACAGAAGATGGTGCCTGGAGTCTTGAGATTGAGACCGGAAAACTCCGAATTGCCGGTTTTTTGACCGACATTTTTGAAGTCGACGATGACGCCCTGCAGATCGATGTTTCGGACTGGGTGGCCGCGCTTGCACCGGAATTTAGAGCACAAGCCGAACGGCATCTTTCGGCCACGGGCGCGCGGGAGGACGGGCCGAATGATATCAGCCGTGATGAGGGCGTGGAGCTCAAATTTGTTGGCCCAAAGGCGCGCGATTATTGGGTACGCCTCAAGGGGCGAGTTGTCGAATGGGGTGAGGCAGGCGAACCGCTTAGAACAGCTGGAACTGTCAATGATATCACCGAGGAGTTTCGTCAGCGGGAACGTGCGGATGACCGCGAGCGGCAATTGTTGGATGCGGTAAAGGTCGCCAATATCACGCTCTGGCAACTCAACCACACGGCAGAAAAGGTGACCCTTCAGGGAGCAGCCGCGGCGCAAATATTCGGGCGTGGAAACGAGATCTCAATCCACACGGATGAGTGGATGGAACGGGTGCATCCCGACCATGTCTCCACAGTGATCAATGCGCATGATCCATCGACTGCACGGGATGGCGAAATGTCCGAGCTGGTCTACCCGGTCCGCGATGTCGCTGGTAAATGGATCTGGCTTCGGGGCATGGGCCGGATGCTGGAAAAAGATGCTGACGGGAAAACCATCACCAGTGGTGGAATGTTGTTTGATGTCACCGAGACGCGCTTGCTCACGAGCGCTCTGGATGACGAAAAGCATCGGTTCGAAAAAATCTACCGCGCCACACCGGCAATGCTGCACTCGATCGATGAGAAAGGGCGGATTGTTGAAGTCAGTGATTTCTGGCTGTCTCACCTCGGCTATGCACGGGATGAGGTTTTAGGTCGGCGCTCGGTCGAATTTCTGGATGAAGACTCCCGCCAGCGGGCTGAATCCATCTCGTTGCCACAATTGTGGGAAACCGGGATGAACACCAATGTCCCTTACCGGTTTGTGCGCAAGGATGGTGAATATCTCGATGTGCTGTTGTCATCCTTTCTCGAGCGCGACGAGAATGGGGCCCCGCTTTTCAGTTTTGCGGTCATGACCGATATTACGCCTTTGCGGTCTGCGTATGAGCAATTGGAGCGGACGAATCGTGAGCTGGACCGGTTTGCCGCGGTGGCGTCTCATGACCTGCAGGAGCCGTTGCGAAAGATTGCCGCATTCTCGACTTTGCTCCGAACTCGATATGAAAATGTGCTCGACGATGACGGCGTCCGCAGTCTCACCTATCTGGTCGATGCGGCGGAGCGGATGCAGCGCCTGATCATAGACTTGCTTGAATACTCGAAATTGGCGAGTCAGGCGTTGAAAGTTGAATCCATAGATATGCAGGGTTTGGTTGATGACGTGCTTGAGCAACTCGACAGCGCGATTCGGGAAAGCGGTGCGCAAATCAAGGTTGGGTCATTGCCGACCATTCATGCTGATCGGACCTTGCTCGCTCAAGTCTTCCAAAATCTCGTCGGCAATGCGGTCAAATATCGAACGGATATACCGCCGCAGATTGAAGTCGGTGCCGAACGGGATGAAGGATTTTGGACGATTTGGGTGAAAGATAACGGCATCGGCATGGACCCCAGTTTTGCCGATAGAATTTTTGCACCATTCCAACGTTTGCACACGCGGGGTGAGTATCCTGGGTCTGGTATCGGGTTGGCAATTGTTCAGCAGGCTGTCGAGCGTCATGGTGGTCGGGTGTGGGTGGATTCGAAGCCGGGTTCAGGGTCGACTTTCTATTTCAATTTGCCGCGTGCTCCTAAGTTGGCGACCAGCCTCTAAGCTCGTGCTTTGCGATCGCGGCCGCCGGTTTGAGCGGTGTACCTGATCTTTGAATTGCCAGATGGGCAGGGCCATTGGCCTCGAGCGATGCAAGGGGCTATTCTGCTCTAAAGCGGTGAGTGGTTGTGAAGAGGTCAGGCGCGTGGAGTTTGATGATTTATTGAGTGCGCCAGGTGTCGGAACCCTACTCGAATACGCGCCAATTTTTGGCGGAGCATTATGGGTTTGGTTGACGGTTTCGTTGTGGCGGGGCGGGTTCAACGATTTGATCGAACAAATGACCTGGCCCGGCCGTAGCGGGGCCCAAAGATTTCATGCGGGTGTCATGATGCCTGTTCGCGCGATATCCCTTTCGCTTGCAGCAGGATTGGGTGCCGGCGTGACGACACTCGGCATTGTCGTCAATATTGCGGTGATTTTGAATGTTGTGAGCGTGGCGACATCGGCATTTGCGGGTAAGGGATGAATCTCAATTTTCTTGAAATGATCGAGCTGATCGCGGCCTATCATGCCGGCCTGATGGGTGTGGTGGTGGTGCTGCACCCGAGGCTGCGCGGTTTGGGATTAATGTGTTTGGGGTTTTCCGCGCACATGTTTGTTAATCTCGGCGCCGGAACGGGAATGATCCCGGCCGATTTTGATATCACCAGTGCGTTCGGCTTGCTGTACGGTCCATTTTTCTACTTGTTTGTGAGAGATTTGACCTTTGAAGGTCGGCAGACCCAATGGTTGGATGGCTTGCATGTTTTGCCCGCTTTAATCATCGCTGTTTTGCGTCCGACGGACCCCATTCCGCAAATGCTCGGCCTTCCCAGTCTTGTGATTTATATCGGCCTGGCCCTTTTGGCGCTGCGCGAGCACCGAAAATTGAGCGCACAAATCAGATCAGATGATGCCGCCGTCAGCCTGCGGTGGGTTGAGATCGCGCTGGGCAGTTTTACCATGGTCGCGCTGATTGATATTGGGCGGGAATTAGGGGCTATGTCGGCCTTCAATATCTCGGATGATGTTGCTTTGAGTGGTGTCCTGATCGCGGTTTTGGTGATGCTGTCTACGATGGCGGCACGCGCATTGGAGCACGAAAAGCGGCATGGCGCTGTGCCGACTGCCACGGAAGCGGCAGGCCGTGAGGGTTATGGGACGCAGCGTGGCGACCCCGGAGGAGAGCAAGCCTTTGCCGCGTTGGATAAATTGGTCCGCGAGGAAGAGTTATGGCGCGAAATGCGGTTCAGTCTGGCGGATCTTGCCCGCCAATCGGGCATGAGCACGCGAGAGGTTTCTCGCGCCGTCAATGCCGGAGCCGGAATGAGTTTTTCGCGTTACATCAACAATATTCGTGTTGAGGCTGTCGACCGCCTGATGGCTGTACCTGGCAATAAGCGCCGCACAATTATCGAACTGGCCTATGAGGTCGGCTTCAATTCGAAATCGGCCTTTAACCGGATTTATCGCGAACAAACCGGGCAGACACCGAGCCAGGCAATGGCCGCGTATAAAACGACGCCCCACGCAAACTAATCGGTCCCGAAACACGATTTGGGACGTCCTGAATCACGACCTGGTACGACAGACCTGATCAGATCGGTTTTCTTCGATTCATCAAATTGAAATGGAGAAAACCATGCGTTGCCTGCTTGCCTCGACCGCCCTTATTTTGCTTCCCGCTATATCCCCAACCGCCATCGCGGCTGATCTGTCTGTTGAAACCCCTGAGGTTTTTGAATTTGGCAGTACGGTTGAGCATATGAATGACAGGCTTCAGTCCGCCTGTGAGACGATCGATATCAGAACGCTTGACGTCGCCGATATGCCGATTGCCCAGAACAGTCACACCCAAATTGATTGTCACGGTTTTGATCACGCCGGGCAGCTGCGCCTCGCCGAATTTGTATTCGCCGATGATGCATTGGCCTTTGTGTGGGTGCTGACAGGGACTGAAGAGGCGCCGGTCTTGCGACAAGGCCTGGAAGCCGAATTTGGTGCGCCCACCCACGACCTACCAATGGTCACAGCCTTTGCCGACCATTACGTCGCCTTGCGTCATGATACGCCGGAGTTTCTTTACTATGGCGCCCATATCGCGCCGATGTACCGCGGTTGGTTCGATCAGATGGCCTCCCAGTAACGCGCATAAAAAAGCCTCGCCCGCGTGTTTCGGGCGAGGCTTTTTGGGATGAGGCATCCTGCCTAGTCTTGCTCGTGAAGCCAGGCTGCATGTTGCGGTGCGCGTTTCGTCTGGCTCCATTCTTCGATCATCGCCGGGGCAACGTCGTTGAGCTGTTTCATCTGCTCGGGCGTGCCGGTATTGGCGGCAAGCTCAAGGCGATGACCATTGGGATCGAAGAAATAGATGGATTTGAAGATGCCATGATTGACCGGGCCGAGCACGTCCAGACCTTCGGCTTCGATGGATGCCTTGGCGCTCTCAAGGGCATCGAGATCTTCGACTTCAAAGGCAATATGCTGGACCCAGGCCGGGGTCTGCTCATCGCGCCCCATATCTGGTGAATTGGGAAGTTCGAAGAAGGCCAAGACATTGCCCATGCCGGCGTCCATGAAGACGTGCATGTAGGGATCCGGCGCCTTGGTCGACGGAACTTCATTCTCAGCGATTGCCAGAACGAAATCCATGTTCAGGACGCGTTTGTAGAAATCGACAGTTTCCTTGGCGTCCTTGCAGCGATAGGCAACGTGATGGATTCGCTTGAGATCGATAGCCATTTGCTGTCTCCCGATCAGGCAGTTTCACCGATGACACCGCGGGCCATCTGGTCGCGCTCAATCGATTTGAATAGGGCCTCAAAATTGCCTTCGCCAAAGCCGTCATCATCCTTGCGCTGAATGAATTCAAAGAAGACGGGGCCGATGGCCTTTTCGGAGAAAATTTGAAGTAGCAAGCGTGGCTCGCCACCTTCGGTGGTGCCGTCGAGCAGGATGCCGCGCTTTTGCAATTCGTCTGCTGGCTCACCATGGCCTGGCAGGCGCTCGTCGAGCATGTCGTAATAGCTGTCCGGCGGCGCGGTCATGAACGGAATGCCGCATTTGTTGAGGCGATCCCAGCAGGACACGAGATCGTCGCAGATGAAGGCAATATGCTGGATTCCTTCACCCTTATATTCGCGCAGATATTCCTCGATTTGACCGACTTTTTCGCCTTTTTCTTCATTGAGCGGAATTTTGATCAAACCATCCGGCGCGGTCATCGCCCGGGAGATCAGACCGGTATATTCACCCTTGATGTCAAAGTAACGGATCTCGCGGAAATTAAAGAGGTTTTCGTAATACTCTGCCCAGTAATCCATACGGCCTTTGTACACATTGTGGGTTAGATGGTCGATGATGTTGAAGCCACAACCCTCGGGATGGCGATTGACGCCTTCAAGGTATTCAAAGTCGATGTCGTAGATGGAATTGCCATCTTCGAAGCGATCGATGAGATAGAGAGTTGAGCCACCAATTCCCTTGATGGCGGCCAAGTTGAGTTCACCAAAGCCAGCCTGAACATTGACCGGTTCCGCGCCTTTTTCGACAGCCAGCTTGAAGGCCTCGGCCGAATTCTTGACCCGGAAGGCCATGCCGCATGCCGAAGGACCGTGCTCGGCGGCATAGAAAGATGCCGGTGAGTTTTTCTGGTAATTGATCAGCATGTTGATGCCGCCCTGACGCCATAGATCGACATCTTTTGTGCGGTGTTTGGCGATGTGAGCGAAGCCCATGGATTCAAATACAGGTTCAAGAATTCCACGTTCTGCGGCGGCGAATTCGACAAATTCAAAGCCACACAAACCCATCGGGTTTTCGAATAGATCGGCCATGCCAAACCTCATTTTCATAATTATAGGAGTGAGCAGACTTGCCCATTTGACGGGGTGATTACCATAATAGTTGTTATTGCGTCAAGTTGCAAAAACAACTATATTGTCGAAATGACGAACAATCTCTCAAAGGGCCGATCGCCAGGCGATCCCGGGCAGAACTCCGATGTGCCAGGGATTATACAGCTCGACAGCTATTGGCCGTATCAGATTACGGTTTTGGCTGACCGGGTGTCTCGCCGCACATCTCGGATTGTAAAAGCGCAAGCTGGCTTAAATCTATCCCAATGGCGTGTGCTTGCCGCCATTGCCGAGACTCCTGGCCGAACTTCTGCGGAGGTGGTCACCGTCACGCCGATGGATAAGGGATTAGTTTCCCGAGCCACTAAAACATTGCTTGAGATGGGACTGCTCTTACGGGAGGCGTCTCAGGATGATGGTCGTGTCAGTTATTTATACCTGACTGAGCGCGGCTATGCGCTCTATCAAACCCTGATACCCGATGTTGCGGGTGTTCTGGAACGGGCTGCGGCAACGCTCTCAGACAATCAACAGACGGATCTGTCGAAGCAACTCGGACAATTGTTGAAAGTAATTCCAGACCAAAGATAAATGGCAGCCCGGGCTACACCGGCAAAACTAAATATTAGCGCCTTTATGGAACTGTCCTTATTTGGAGGCGTTCTGTGATTATTCAAAAGGTTTCAACGATTGCAGCGCATGTGATCCTGTCCGCTGGACTGGCGATTGTGACAGCGTTTGCGGGATACCTCATTTTCGTTGAAGCCCTGGAACGTGCGCGTGTCGAGCAACTTGATTCCTACATCACGGTCCGGGCGCAGCGAGATCAAGCCTTGTTTGAGCAGGCCGAAAATCTGAATTTGGCCGCGGAGCGCGTTTTTCTGCGCCGTCTGACAGGTCTCGAAGACGTCGATATTGATGCCAATTTCGATCGACTATTCCCCGTTCTGGACGACGGAACCCGGCGAAGTGTGCCTGCGCTTTTTGAGGGCATGAGGGAGCCGGATGGCGACTATGTCTTTGGTGTCGGTGCCTTTCTCGGTGATGGCGACACGATGTCGAACGATGCCAAACGCCGTTATCTGGCCGCCTATCAAACCGTGCGTGCTGTCGGTGAAGCGAATTTGGATCAATTCAGCTCATTATATTTTTTCACGCCGGACCGGCGTGTCGTAATCTTTGCGCCCAACAGACCAGACAGACTCGAATTTTACCGATTTGACGCTCCGTCCGATTTCGATCTTCGGGGTGATGAGGACGCCGACCTGGTCAATCTTGATTTGAATCCGGATTCGGTGATGCAGTGCACGCGCTTGTCGCGGTATGTTTATGAAGATGCGGGTGAACGTGCCGCGATTGCATGCCGAAAACCTGTTCGAAATGGTGACGATCTTCTCGGTTCCTTCGGGACATCCATGGTTATGGATACTTATTTGTCCGCAGCGGTCGAACAGCCCCCGGCCCACGGGGTCAATATGCTGTTCGACCGCGACGGAAATCTGATTTCGCGAGGGCAATCGGGAGACGCTCAATCGATCGCTGATGAAGCGCAGATCAACGCGATTGGACTGATCAGCCATATCGATAGCGAAGCTGCATCTATCGGGGTGTTTCGCGATCCGGGTTCACCGTTTTTGGTTGCCTATGCAAAAATGCCTCGCTCTGGTTGGTATTTCGTCTCGATCGTTCATGATCGGAGCCTCACACAAAGGGCTCTTTACTGGAGCCAGATGTTGCTGTTTTTGGTGTTCGGCCTGTCGATGACGGTGGCCTTTCTTCGTGGCCTCGCGGTTCAGCTTAAGCCCTTTGGACGGCTGCGCAGATTTGGCGCGAGTGCGCGTCGTGACGCAAAAAACACCTCACCAGATCCTACTGACCCCGAGATCAACGTCTAGGTTCGAAACCAAGCTTGCAGAATAGAGACTGGCCAAGGCGTTGATTGCGGCGTAAGAGGGCGCGATTTTGCGTTGGACCGGCTGCTCTGGCACATGCGTTGCTACGGCCGCTCCCGTTATATGTTTCTCGCGTTATTTTGACGCTGGCCAAAAGGGCCAGGCTAAAAACACGCTGCCAGGATTGATACTATGAGCGCTTCACTCGCTAAGCTGCGCAACATTGCCATTGTTGCCCACGTTGACCACGGCAAAACCACGCTGGTGGACGAATTGCTCAAACAGTCCGGCACGCTGGGTGAGCGAGGCAATGATGTTGAGCGCTTGATGGATTCCAACGATCTTGAAAAAGAGCGTGGCATTACCATTCTCGCCAAAAACACCGCCGTGACGTGGAAAGACTGGTCGATCAATATCGTTGATACGCCCGGACACGCAGACTTCGGAGGTGAAGTTGAGCGCGTTCTTTCGATGGTCGATTGTGTGCTTCTCCTGGTGGATGCCGTTGACGGACCGATGCCACAAACCAGTTTTGTGACCAAGAAGGCCCTGGCCCGCGGTCTTAAGCCGATCGTTGTGATCAATAAGGCTGACCGACCGAGCGCGCGTCCGGACTGGGTTCTGGATCAGACATTTGATCTGTTTGACCGCTTGGGTGCGACTGAAGAGCAGCTTGATTTCCCGGTTGTCTACGCGTCTGCCCTGCAGGGTTGGGCCGCGTCGGAAGCGGGTGTTGTCGGGGACGACATGGAGCCGCTGTTTGAAATGATCACCGAATATACGCCTGAACCGGATGTTGATCGCGATGGTCCGCTGCAGCTGCAGGTCTCGGCTCTGGACTATTCCAGTTTTACGGGCGTGATCGGCATTGGTCGTGTTCAGCGCGGGACAATATCACGCAATCAACAAGTTATTGTCGCCAAGGCAGATGGTAGCTCGGTGAAGGGGAAAATCCTTCAGGTTAATGGCTTCCACGGGCTTGAGCGCGTTGAGCGCGAAACCGCCATGGCCGGCGATATTATCACCTTTACCGGCATCGATAATTTGAAAATTTCCGATACGGTTTGCGATCCCGAAACCGTTGAAGCCCTGCCGCCACTGACCATTGACGAACCGACCCTGTCGATGACCTTCCAGGTCAATGACAGCCCGTTTGCCGGCCGTGAGGGCAAGTTTGTCACCAGCCGGAATATCAAGGAGCGTCTTGACCGCGAGCTGATCCACAATGTGGCGCTGCGTGTCGAACAACTCGCTGATGCCGACAAATTTGCGGTTTCTGGCCGGGGCGAGCTGCACCTCTCCATCTTGATCGAGACGATGCGTCGTGAAGGCTATGAGCTGGCCGTGGGTCGTCCACGTGTGGTTCTGAAAGAGGTCGACGGTGAAACTTGTGAGCCGTTCGAGAGCCTGACAATTGATTTGGAAGAAGCGCACCAGGGCGGTGTCATGGAAAAGCTGGGCCAGCGCAAGGCCGAGCTGACTGACATGGTGCCTGATGGCCATGGTCGCGTGCGTCTGGACTATATGGTTCCGACGCGTGGCCTGATCGGTTTCCGGTCCGAATTTCTCACACTGACGTCCGGCACCGGCCTGATGTTCCATACCTTTGATCACTATGCACCGCGGTCTGCGGGTATTATCGGCGCTCGGCACAATGGTGCGATCGTCTCGATGGTTCCGGGCAAGGTCGCCGGCTTCTCCCTGTTCAACTTGCAGGAACGCGGACAACTGTTCCTGGGTCATGCGGTTGAAGTATATGAGGGCATGCTGATCGGTGTGAATGCGCGTGAAGAAGACATGATGGTCAACCCGACCAAGGGTAAAAAGCTGACCAATATGCGTGCTTCCGGTACGGATGAGAACATCGTGTTGACCCCACCGATCCAGCTGACGCTGGAATACGCGCTTGAGTTTATTGATGATGACGAGTTGGTTGAAGTGACACCGATTTCGATCCGCATCCGCAAAAAGCTGCTGAAGGAATATGAGCGTAAGCGGGCCCGGAGCGCTGTTGGCGACGCCTAGAGCAAGCGACCGGCGTGGATGCCATCTCCGGGCTGCAGCAACCACTCGCCCTCTTCATTCACACGCCCGACGCCCTTATTCGCTTCGGCGATGACCATGTCCTCGCTGGGGCAGGCAGTGAGCAATGTGTCGACAGATTCGGTGTCCGGGCTCAGCCAGGCTTCATAATCGGATGGGTCTAGCAGGACGGGCATGCGTGTGTGGATGCGGGCCATGGCCTGATTGGGCGCGGTGGTGAGGATGGAGAAACTGTCCAGCGTATCGCCATCGATCTCAACCCGGTCCCACAGGCCGGCCATGGCGATCCAGTCGCGGTCTTTCTGGCTGATAAACCAGGGCTGTTTCTGGCCCTTTGTGCCGGTCCATTCATAAAAGCCGATCGCCGGTATGATGCAGCGCCGGCCCTGAAATGATTTACGATAGCTGGGTGTGACCGAGGCGGTTTCGGACTTGGCGTTGAAGGTGGAGTATTTCATCTCCGCCAGTGGCTTGTTCCAGAAATGCGGCACCAGGCCCCAGCGGGCCATGGCCATTTGCATGGCCCCCTCATCACTGTCAGGATCAACCCGGATGATCGGGGCGCTTTGTGTGGGAGCGATATTCCAGCGGGGCTCAAGATTGAGCGCGGATTGCTGGAGGCGGAACGTCTCCTGCAGGATCCACCATTGCAATTTGCCGAGGGCGTAACGTCCACACATGGGGTCAGCCTATCGTTGGGACAGGCTAACGACCAGTGTCGGTGTGCGGATATCTATTTGGCCGCAGTGAGCGTTTTCGGCGCTTCGCCTTCCGCCGCGTCTTCACGGCCCTTGCCCCAATAAGAGATGCACGGGATCTTACTGTGATCGCAGCGACCTGCGTATTTGGATGCAATGTCGGTGACTTCTTCCATCAGGCCGGCGGCCAGGGTGATCGGCTTGAGGCCCATCTTCAGGAAGGTGTCGTTTTCAACATGCAGCTCGTTTTCATCCGCTTCATTGCGCGGATTGGGGACAAGCTGGACGTCGACATCGGTCATGTCGGCGATCATCTTGGCCAGATCGCGGACGCGATGAGTCTCGGTCATCTGATTAAGGATGTGCACCTTGTCGTCGGTCTTGGGCGGGTTCTCTACGGCCAGCTGGATGCAATGCACCGTGTCCTGGATGTGGATGAAGGCGCGTGTCTGGCCACCGGTGCCGTGCACGGTCAGTGGATAGTTTACAGCGGCCTGCATCAGGAAACGGTTGAGCACGGTGCCGTAATCGCCGTCATAGTCGAAACGGTTGATCAGGCGCTCATCCTTGCGGGTCTCTTCAGTCTGGGTGCCCCAGACGATGCCCTGGTGGAGATCGGTGATCTTCACCTTGTCGTTCTTATTGTAGAAATGGAAGAAGAGCTGATCCTGGGTCTTGGTCATGTGATAGATCGAGCCGGGATTGGCCGGATACAGGATTTCCTGATCCTGCAGCCCGTTCTCGGTTTCTACCTTCACCTTGAGATAGCCTTCGGGGATTTTCATGCCCGCCGTGCCATACCCATAGACACCCATCGTGCCGAGATGGACGAGGTGAATGTCGAGCCCGCTATCAACAATCGCCGCCAGAACATCATTGGTGGCATTGAGGTTGTTGCTGACCGTATAGCGTTTGTGACGTGCAGATTTCATCGAATAGGGCGCGGCCCGCTGTTCGGCGAAATGCACGATCGTGTCGGGCTTTTCTGTCAGAATCAGGTCGTAGAGCTCCTGATAATCTTGGCCGATATTCATGTCGATGAAGCTGATTTCGTTCCCGGACACTTCTTTCCAGGCCGCAAGGCGTTCACTCATCGGACGGATGGGGGTCAGCGATTCGACCTCCAGCTCGATGTCGATCTTGCGGCGCGATAGATTGTCGACGATGACAACCTCATGACCGATATTGGAAAGGTGTAGTGCTGTTGGCCAGCCGCAAAAGCCGTCCCCGCCGAGTACGATTACTTTCATGATGTCGACGCCTGCCCTTGACGGTTTAAAAATAGGTCTCCGTTTTTGCAGGCGTGGACCGTTATTACAAGTCCTGTGATCGGCCCAGAATCAGCCCTGCAACACGTCTGGGTGTTTGAGGGCAGGTCAGCCATGTCGGCGTGTGAGTAGACGAAGCGCCCCGGAGCGTCTAAGGAGCGCGCAACTTTTACAGCGTGGTGAGTCTTGGACGAGACCTTCGCCGCATCAGGTTCCAGGAGATAGAGTATGGCCCTTCGGGTAGCGATCAATGGTTTTGGCCGAATTGGACGTCTGGCACTTCGTGCTGTTCTAGAGGAAAAGCGCTGGGGCGAAGTTGAGATCGTCGCGATCAATGACAGCTCGACCCCGGAAACCAATGCGCACCTGCTCAAGTATGACAGTGTGCACGGTCGCTATGACCAGGACATAACCGTCGGCGATGACTGGATCGATTGTGGTTTTGGGCGCATCCAGAAGGTCTCCAATCGCAATCCTGCAGAACTGCCGTGGAAAGACATGGGCGTTGACCTGGTGATGGAATGCACCGGCAAGTTCAACTCCAAAGAAGGTTCAATGGCCCATATCGATGCCGGCGCGAAACGCGTTTTGTGCTCGGCCCCGGCCAAGAATGCTGACAAGACCATCGTTTACGGTGTGAATGATGGCGAACTGACAGCGCAGGACATCATCGTCTCCAACGCGTCGTGCACGACCAATGGTCTGGCCCCGGTTGCCAAGGTGCTCAATGATTCGGTTGGCATCGAGCGTGGTCATATGACCACGATCCACGCCTATACCGGCGACCAGCCGACCCTCGACCGCAATCACAAGGATTTGCACCGCGCCCGTGGTGCGGCCCAGTCGATGATCCCGACCTCAACCGGTGCGGCCAAGGCTGTTGGTCTGGTTCTGCCCGAGCTGATCGGAAAGCTGGACGGCGCGGCTGTGCGCGTCCCGACGCCGAATGTATCGCTGATCGATCTGGTGTTTGTGCCGGGCCGCGCGACCACAGCCGAAGAGTTGGCAGAAGCCGTCAAGGCCGCCGCCAATGGCCCGATGAAGGGTGTGCTCGGCTATGACAGCATCCCGCTGGTCTCTATCGATTATAACCATGACAGCCGCTCGTCTATCGTGGCGATCGACAAGATCAAGGTCATCGATGAGCGACTGGTGCGTGTGATGACGTGGTATGACAATGAGTGGGGCTTTGCCTGCCGCATGGTCGATACCGCTGCCGCCATGGGCAAATTTCTATAAAATACCTGTCCGCGAGGAACAGACATGACGAATATCCGCCGTATCCAGGACGCCGATATTGCCGGCAAGCGTGTGCTTGTCCGCGTCGATTTCAATGTGCCGATGAAAGATGGTGTCGTCACTGACGATACCCGTCTGCGTTCCGCTATGCCGACGATCGATCATCTGGTCGACGCGGGCGCGAAAGTGATCCTGTTGGCGCATTTTGGTCGCCCCAAGGGCCAACGCGTGGCGGAGATGTCGCTGGAGCCGGTGGCGCAGCCACTGGCGGATCTGGTGAGTGCTCCGGTGGAATTTGTCGCTGATTGCATTGGCGACGATGCGGCGTCTGCGATTGCGGACATGGCGAACGGTGACGTTCTGCTACTGGAAAACACGCGTTTTCATGCCGGCGAGCAAAAGAATGATGGCGACTTCGCTGATGCGCTGGCCGCATTGGGTGATGTCTACGTCAATGACGCCTTTTCGGCCGCTCATCGCGCTCATGCCTCGACCGAGGGTGTTGCTCAGCGATTGCCATCCTATGCCGGTCTGGCGCTGCAGCGTGAGATCGATCATCTGGTCTCCGCGCTCGACAAGCCTGAGCGCCCGGTGATTGCGCTGGTCGGTGGTGCCAAGGTTTCGACCAAGCTGGATCTGTTGCAAAATCTGGTGAAGAAGGTCGATATCCTGTTTGTCGGCGGTGGCATGGCGAATACGCTGCTCAACGCGCAGGGTGTCAATGTTCAGGCCAGCCTGTGCGAGCACGACCTTGTGGATACCGCACGACTGATCTTCGTGGCCGCCGAGCAGGCCGGCTGTCAGATCATGCTGCCGAGCGATGTGGTGGTGGCGACTGAATTTAAGCCCAATCCGTCCACACGTTTGGCTGATGTCAATGATGTGCAGGACGGCGAGATGATTTTGGATTGCGGGCCGTCAACCGTCGTCTCGCTTGTTATGGCGATCGGCACGGCCAAGACCCTGATCTGGAACGGCCCGCTGGGCGCGTTTGAAACGCCGCCCTTCGAAACAGCCACTATCACGGCCGCCCAACACACCGCCGAGGCGGCAAAATCCGGCGCGCTGATCGCGGTTGCTGGGGGCGGTGACACCGTTGCGGCGCTGAACATGGCCGAAGCCAGCGATGACTTCACCTTTATCTCGACAGCGGGCGGTGCCTTTCTGGAATGGATGGAAGGCAAGGCCTTACCGGGCATCGAGGCGCTGCGGGAAGACGCAACGAGCGCAGCGGAAACTGTTTAGAAATTTCTCGACTTAAGCGCGGCCCCGGTTTATTGGCCGCTGATAATTTTACTCAGGGCACAAGCAGGACAAATCCGATGGATCTCGATCAACTTAATGAAAACGCAATGGCCATGGTCGCTCCCGGCAAGGGACTATTGGCGGCGGATGAATCCACCGGCACGATCGGCAAGCGTTTTGCCTCGATCAATACCGAGAATAATGCGGACAATCGGCGCGACTGGCGTGAGATGTTGTTCCGCACCGAAGAGGCGATGCAAAACCACGTCTCCGGCGTGATCCTGTATGATGAAACGATCCGCCAGAACGCCGCGGATGGCACGCCGCTGGTCAAGCTGATCACCGATGCCGGTGCCTTGCCAGGCATCAAGGTTGATATGGGTGCCAAGGCACTTGCTGGCGCTGAGGGTGAATTGATCACCGAAGGTCTCGACGGCCTGCGGGATCGTTTGACTGAATATTACGAAATGGGCGCGCGGTTCGCCAAATGGCGCGCAGTGATCAATATTGGTCAGGGCGGCGATGATGGCGTGCCGAGCCAGTATGCGGTCAACACCAATGTCCACGCACTCGCCCGCTATGCGGCGCTGTGTCAGGAAGCCAATATTGTTCCGATCGTCGAGCCGGAAGTGATCATGGATGGCGATCATTCTCTGGAGCGTTGCTATGAGGTGACCGAGTTTACGCTCAAGGCCCTGTACCGCGAATTGTTCGATCAGAATGTCTTCCTGGAAGGCACGATCCTGAAGCCGAATATGGCGATCTCCGGGACACTCAATGGCGAACGCGCCGGTGTTGAAGGTGTGGCTGAAGCCACTGTGCATTGCCTGGCCAATTGCGTGCCAGCCGCAGTGCCGGGCATTGCCTTCCTGTCGGGTGGACAAAGCGATGAGGAAGCCACCGCGCACCTCAATTCCATGAATGCCGATTACGACCTGCCGTGGCCGCTGACCTTCTCCTATGGTCGTGCCCTGCAGGCAGCACCGCTGAAAGCCTGGGGCGGCAAGTCGTCCAATGTGGCTGCCGCGCAGGCCGCCTTCAATCACCGGGCCCGGATGAATGGTCTGGCGTCCTTGGGCGAGTGGGATCCGGCGATGGAAAAAGAGCTGGCCTAGCGCCCAATCTTTCAAGTTGAATGATGAAGCCCCCGGTGTGTAAATGCCGGGGGCTTTTTCTATTGGTCGGGGGAATTCATGGACATCATCGCACTGCTTGCGGCGACACCGCCGATTGAATGGCTGGCGTCGGCGCTGGGGGTGGGCACGGTGTATTTCCTGATCCGGCAAAATATCTGGGCCTGGCCGATCGGTATTGCGATGGTTGCCCTGTATGCGTGGATCTTTTTTGACGCGAAGCTGTATTCCGACTTTGGCCTGCAGATATTCTTTATCATCTTGCAAGCCTATGGCTGGTGGTTCTGGCTCGCACATCGTGACAAGGCCGATGCCGCCTCTAAAGCCCCCATCCAGACCCTGTCACTTCGGGCGCGTCTCCTGTGGCTGCTGGCCGGTCTGGCTGCGACCTATGGCATCGGCACGGCGATGGCGACATACACCGACGCCGCATTGCCCTATTGGGACGCACTGACGACCAGTTTCAGCGTCGTCGCGCAAATCCTGCTGGCGCGGAAATATCTGGAAAACTGGATTTTCTGGATCGGCGTCGATGTGTTTGCCGTCGGTATCTATTTCTACAAGGGCCTGACCGTCACATCGGGGCTCTACATCATCTTCCTGGGGATGGCGATCTGGGGGCTGGTGACGTGGTTGCGGGATGAGAATTTTGTGAAGGCGCGACGGGGTGGCTAGTCGCGGCTTCCTGCTGGGCAAGTTCCTGCCCCCGCACACCGGGCACCGATATTTGTGTGATTTCGCCCAGGCGTATTGCGATGAGCTGACGATTTTGGTTTGCTCGATCGACCGCGAGCCAATTCCCGGCGAATTGCGCTTTGAATGGATGCGGGAAATGTTTCCGAGCGCGCGCGTCCTGCACTGTTGGGAAGACTTGCCGCAGGAGCCCGCCGATCACCCGGACTTCTGGGCGATCTGGCGTGACGTTATGCGGCGTTATCATCCGGAGCCGATCGATCTGGTGTTTGCCTCTGAGGCCTACGGGCTGAGACTGGCGCAGGAGGCAAGGGCCGAGTTTGTCCCGGTCGACATTGATCGCGAAGTCCAGCCAATATCTGGCACGGCAATCCGTGCAAACCCGATTGAGAATTGGGATTTTATTGCACCACCTGCGCGAGACTGGTTCACGCGGGTCATATGCCTGCATGGCCCTGAAAGCACCGGTAAAACAACGCTGGCGCGCCAATTGACCAAGCATTACGGCACCTGTCTCGCCCCGGAATACGGGCGAACCTATACCGAGCAGTTCGGGACCGATTGTGATCGCGATGATCTGGTCAATATCGCACGGGGGCAGGCGGCCGCAATATGTGCGGCCCGTAAATGCGCGCGGGGTCTGGTTATCACCGATACGGACCCACTGCTCACGGCCGTCTGGTCAGACATGCTCGTTGGCGAACGTCATCCGGATCTGCAGGCGATGCGCCCGGTCAGCGATTTGTATCTGCTGATGGATATTGATCTGCCCTGGGTCGATGACGGCACGCGCTACTTCCCGGACCAGGCAACCCGGGACCGGTTTTCCGACGTGTGTGAGGCCGAGCTGGTCGGGCGGAAGGTCAATTACGTGAAGATCAGTGGCGACCGGGAGCAGCGGCTGGCGCGCGCAGTTGCTGCGATAGATGCGTTGCCCCGCTGATCAACTCACTGCGTGCGATTGTATTCCGTGATGAACAGCTTCGCGATGGCGGCTTCGGGGCCGAAGGTGCCGATCCAGATGTCGTATTGGCCGGCCTGGGGATTGGAGCCGCCGAGGAAGGGATCGAGGCTGCCGCGATAATCGTCGATGCAATACCAGGACCCATCGGGTGTGTTGACGACCAGAGTGGTGTCGGCTTCTGAGCGGACGCCGAAATACAGCTGCCGGCCACCCGTACCATAATGCAGACGGACGTCTGGCGGGCGCGCGATATTGCCAACGCAGCCATTGCCGAGGAATGACGCGTCGATCGGGCCACCGGCGATGACATCCACCTCAACCGGGTCGGGCAGGAAACCGGGAGTGAGCGTCAGAGTGCCGAAAGATGGTGGGGCGTTGAAATCTTGCGCATTTGCCGGCGCGATGGCGGGAGATGCCAGAAAACCGGCGATCAACACCGCGGCGCAGATTGATTTTACGGACATGCATTTCCCCTTGCCATTACTCATGGGTGATCGTTGCGGGTTTGGCGCGAACCTCGCCCGATCAGGTTATGGACAAACCGCCCCGATGAAAACCCGCGCGATGTGCGTCTGTCCAAACAAAAAAGGCCCGCCTTTGGGGCGAGCCTCCTTCGCGTATTCTGTCACCGGGAATTAGCCTGGTGTGTATTCTGTGATGGAGAGCACAGCTTCTGCAGGCTCATCGCCATACGTGCCAACCCAGATGTCATACTGGCCAGCCTGCGGGCCTTCGCCGCCGACGAGTGGATCCAGGCCGCCAAGCGGTGAATCATCATTACAGAACCAGGAGCCGTCTGGCCCGTTGATGACGAGTGTTGTGTCGACAGCAGACGAGACGCTCGCATAAAGCTGTGCGCCACCGGCACCGTAATTGACGCGGAAATCAGGGGCGTTGGCGATCATGCCGGCACAGCCTTCGCCGAGACCTGAGGCATCGATTGTGCCACCGGCAATCAGGGTCACCTGATAGGGGTCAGGCATGAAACCCGGATCGAGTGACACTTCACCGAATGTTGGGTTTTGTGAGAAGTCCTGGGCTGCGCTCAGACCAGCAAAAGCCGTGGCCGCCAGTGTGGCAGCAAGTAATGTTTTCATAGACATGCAATATTCCCCTTGAGTGCTGGGCCCGGCACATCTTCGTGTCCCAGCCCGTCGATGGCGAGGTTATGACGAAGTCTGCCTGAAGGCTAGATGAACAGCGGCGTTCAGGTGTGTTCATTTTGGAGCAGTTTTCGAGCGGGCGGGTGGACGCGGGTGCGGGGTTGGGCTCAATTGTGGGTTATGCGCTGTTTGATTGTGATGATTGCTGCCTTGTCGACCGCTGCTTGCGTGAGCGTGCCAATGCGCGACGAGGTGCCGCTGGTGACGATTGCCGAGATCCATGAGGACCCGTGGGCCTGGGATGGGCGGCGGGTGCGAATTATTGGCGAGACCTCCTATTGCGTCCGATTGGGTTGTGCCATTTGTGACCCGACCGAGTCTGGACACGGTGAGTTGGTTGACCGGCAATGCATGGGTATCGGGTCGGACGTACGGCTGGCGACCGAAGGATCTGAGCAATCGTTTTCAAGCGAGCGCCGAAATTTTTTGATGCGCTATGCACGACTGGAAATTGAAGCGATGTATTTGGCTTATTGCTCCGGTGTTCCAGAAAACCGGGATAGTGATGTGATAACAGTCTGTGCCGATCGCGCCAATGAGCTAGCCGCCGGAGAAGTTTTGACCGTATTTCGGTATCGCGCCGCATCATTGGGGCCGATGGGTCTGTATGATGACGATCCCGCCGTCGTGCTGTCGCCGGACAGAGCTCGAGAGGTGTTGGAGGCCTTGTCGGCCAGATTGAGGCCTGAGTTCCAAGCATCGTTTCTTCAGTCCTATTCATCGGAATTGGACGGTATTCGCGTGATCACCGAAGGCGATGGGTCTGACATCAGTGCCGCAATTTGTTTCTGTGACACAGATGGGTGTGAAAACCAGTGGCCCCGAACAGTCGATGAGGCGATGGATGCCCCGGGTAACCCATATCAGTGTTATTTCGCAGGGCGGTTGGAAGACGGCTCGTGGTTCTTCCCGCTTCAGTGACCTCTAGCTTTTCGTGCGCAAATCCGTCACAAGGCGCGGCATGAACACTCAGCTTTATTTGATTACGCCGCCGCGCATTGATGCGTGCTTTGCCGCCACGCTGGCAGAGGCGCTCGATGGCGGTGAGGTCGCGGCCTTGCAGCTGCGGCTGAAGGATCATTCACGCGATGAGATCGTGGCGCTGGCTCCCGAGCTGATCAAGATTGCGCAGTCGCGCGGTGTCGCGGTGATCATGAATGATGATGTGTCGCTGGCGGCCGAGCTGGGCTGTGACGGGGTACATCTGGGGCAGTCGGACGGGAATGTGAAAGAGGCGCGCGCCAAGCTGGGTAAGGGCGGCATGCTGGGTGTGACCTGTCATGACAGTCGCCATCTGGCGATGGAGGCGGGTGAGCGCGGGGCGGATTATGTGGCCTTTGGCGCATTTTATCCGACCACGACCAAGGAAACCGCGACAATTGCCGATATCGATTTACTGCGCTGGTGGGTGGAATTGTTTGAAGTGCCCTGTGTGGCCATCGGTGGCATCACCGTCGAGAATGCCGCGCCTTTGATTGAGGCTGGGGCGGATTTTCTGGCTGTGTCGTCAGGTGTCTGGACGCATACAGGCGGTCCGGCGGCGGCCGTGGCGGCGTTTACTGCGCTGTGTGCGGATTAAGCATTTATCTTACAATTCAGCCATTGCGGGCAGTTCGGCCTTGACCTCGCCGCATTGGCACGGCCTTTGGTGCTTATGAAAAAACTGTCTGTTCTCTGCATGAGCCTCGCGGTGGCCGCCCCGGTCCCTGTTCTTCCTGTCTTTGCTGCACCGGTGATGGCGCAGGAAGCGCCGACGGTTGAGCCGACCGGGGCGCCGCCTGAGGATGATCTCGTCTTTCCCACCGAATTGCTCTTGATGCCGACCGAGGTGCAAGAAGCGGTGCAGGCGGAGCAATCTGCGCAGAGCGCTCCGGTGCCAGAAGGTATGAGCGCGATTGATGAATCCTATTATCGCGCCCAGGTGGCCTATGCGACCGAGGACTGGCACTCCGCACGTTTGTATGCCGAGACTGCCGCGGCGATCGGGCATGTGCAGGCGGCGACGCTTGTGGGTTTGATCGAGCGCGATGGCCGGACTGCGCAGCCAGATCTGCAGGCTGCCGTGGGCTGGTTTCTGCGCGCTGCAGAACAGGATGAACCGGTCGCATTGTTTCAGCTGGGTGTTTTGGCGAAGCTGGACGGTGATGAATTTGGTCTCGATGCAAGAACCAATTGGTTTGAGCGCGCGGCGCGAAGCGGTCATATCGAGGCGATGGTGGCGTACGGGCTGGAGCTTGTTGCCTCGCCCATCCCCCAGGATGCGATTGAAGGACGTCAATGGGTGGAGCGTTCTGCTCATGCAAACTCGCCAGAAGGCATGTACCAGCTTGCACAATTGCTTGAGGCAGGCACCGGTGGTTCAAGCGATGTCAGCGGCGCGCGGATCTGGTTTGAACGTGCCGCCCGTCAACGTCATGCGGAGGCCGCGTTCCAGGCGGGCATGATGTGGGCTTCGGGCACGGGCGGCGAAGTGGATGATGTTCAGGGACGCGATTGGCTGCGTATTTCTGCCGAAAGCGGATACGGCCCGGCGATGGGGCAATATGGATTGATGTTGTATCAGGGCCGCGGCGGTGACGCCGACCTGGCATTGGCGGCTTATTGGTTTTCCCAGGGCGCGCAAGACGGCGATGCTGAGAGCCAGTTTTTGTATGCTTACGCCCTGCTTCGCGGCGAGGGCGTGACGGCGGACTATGAATTGTCCTATCGCTGGGTGCTCGAGGCAGCGACTGACGCCTTTGGCATGGCGGTCAATGACCCTTCGAGGGATCAGCTGCAAGCCGGTCTGGAGCGGGGACTCCCCGCTGATGTTCAGGCGCGCATCCGAGCAGAAGTGGCTAATTCAGACTGATCCAGACTACCACGCGGCTTGCCGTTGCGTGTTGTCACTGATAGGGAAGCGCCACTTCGCGGTGCGTCGCACTGCGTCCCAGGTTTCCCGACAGGTGATGGCATGAAAATCAACGGCAATGAAATCCGTCCCGGCAATGTGATCGAGCATCAAAACTCGCTCTGGATCGCGGTCAAGATCGGACACGTCAAACCCGGCAAGGGCGGAGCCTTTGCCCAAGTCGAATTGAAGAATTTGCTCGACGGCCGCAAACTCAATGAACGCTTCCGCGCAGCTGACAAGGTGGAGAAGGTCCGTCTCGAGCAGAAAGATCACACTTTCCTGTTTGAAGCGGACGGAATGCTGACCTTCATGGATGCGGAAACCTACGAGCAAATTGAATTGCAAGCCGACTTTGTTGGCGAGGAGCGCGCCGCCTATCTGACCGACGGGATGAGCGTTCGCCTCGAATTTCATGAGGATCGTGCCATCAGCCTGGAATTACCGAAATTTGTGACGCTGGAAGTCGAGATGACCGAGCCGGTCGTCAAGGGCCAGACCGCCGCTAATTCGTTCAAGCCGGCGACGCTGGTCAATGGTACGCGCACAACTGTGCCGCCCTTTGTCGGCATCGGTGAAATGATCGTGATCTCGACCGAAGACGGTTCCTACTCCAAACGGGCGGACTGATACATTGGGCGCTCTATCTCCACTCCTGACTGTCATGACCGATGTGGCCGGCCGCGCCGGGCGCAAGCTCAACCGTGATTTCCGCGATATCGAACACCTGCAAGTCTCCCGCAAGGGACCGGCAGATTTTGTTTCGGCGGCAGATCGCAAGGCCGAAGAAATTATCTATGACCGACTGAGCGAAGCGCGCCCGGGTTATAGCTTCCTGATGGAAGAGCGCGGAGAGGTCGTTGGTACAGACAAGTCTCACCGCTGGATCGTCGATCCGCTCGACGGTACAACGAATTTCCTGCACGGCATGCCGCACTTTGCGGTCTCCATTGCGCTGGAGCGTGAGGGGGAGATCGTTGCCGGTGTTGTCTACAACCCTGCGACCGACGAGATGTTTCAAGCCGAAAAGGGTCGTGGTGCCTGGCTTGCAGATCGCCGACTGCGCGTCGCTGAGCGCAAGCATATGGATGAGGCGGTGTTTGCTACTGGTATGCCGTTTATCGGCAAGACCGGTCACGCCAGCTGTCTGAAGGAATTACACCAGATCATGCCGCATTCCGCCGGTATTCGTCGCATGGGTTCCGCGGCGCTGGATTTGGCCTGGGTCGCCGCGGGTCGCTATGACGGTTTTTGGGAGCGCAAGCTGCAAAAATGGGACATCGCTGCCGGTATGATTATCGTCAAGGAAGCGGGTGGCTATGTCGCCGAGATTGATGGTGGAGATGACATTCTCGAAACGGGGAGCATTGTTGCCGGCAATGAAGTCATGCGCGATTTGCTCGTCGAAAAGCTGAGAGCGGCAGCCGGCTGAGTGCTGGCTCGGCATCCGAAGGACTAACGAAGCCCGCTATATTGGCGGGCTTTGTAATGTGCGAAACGCACTTCTTCTTTGACCTTGCCTCCAAATCGTCCCAATCCACTGGATAGGTAACGCTCGGTTCAAGGTGAGGGATGGCATGCCAGTTTTGAATGAGAATGATCAGGCGTCTGGCGCCCCCAAGGTTCGATTCACCGGGCCATGGAATTATGTCGTCTGGATGGCGTTGTTTATCGCGGTGGTTATCGCACTGGGTGTCTTTCTCCTCGAACCGCTTGAGGAAGCCTTTCGCGCTAATATGGCGATTAACGGCCTGATCCTTGGGGTGCTGTTTATTGGTGTGCTCTACACCTTCGCGCAAGCCTTGAGCATCGGCCCTGCCGCGCGCTGGCTGGTGCGATTTCGATCGACTGAGAGTTCGGAGGCATTGCCTGCTCCACCATCCATGATCGCGCCGATGGCCTCTATGATCGGCGAGGCGGACGGCCGCATGCGCCTCTCGGCAGGTTCGGTGTCGACAGTTCTGGATTCAGTGGGCGCGCGGATGTCGGAATCCGGAGCGCTGACACGCTATTTCGGGCGCTTGCTGATCTTTCTCGGATTGTTGGGAACGTTCTGGGGTTTGCTGGATGTGGTTGGTTCTGTCGGTGAAGCCGTGCGGGCCGTGACGGCCTCTGCCAGCGGCACTGAGGGCGATGTGATGCGTCTGATGTCGGCGATCGAAGATCCGATTCAAGGCATGGGAACGGCCTTTGCGTCCTCATTATTTGGTTTGTCCGGTTCACTGGTGATCGGTTTTCTCGATCTGCAGGCCAGTCGGGCGCATAACCGATTTTATAACGAGATTGAGGAATGGTTGTCTTCTATCTCGCGCGTTTCCGCTGCTGGGCCTGCGGGGGCCGGGGACGGAGAAACTTCATCGGCCTATGTTGGCGCTTTGCTCGAGCAGACTGCAGATACTCTGGACCGGCTTTCCCATACGCTGGAGCGCCATACCCGTCAGCTTGATACAACGCTCCAGCGCTTTGCCGAAGATGCTCGTGAGGGGCAGGCCGAGGCGGCACGCGCCATGCGTGATGAGATCAAGGTATTGATCCGGACGCTGGAAGCACGGGACCGGGGCGGAGAATAGGTTATGTCCGGGCGTCGCTTCAATCGATTTGCCGAGACGGATGGTGGAGATCACTGGCCGGGTTTTGTGGATGCCCTGGCCACTCTGCTGCTGGTTATCGTCTTTCTGCTGTCGATCTTTGTCGCCGGCCAGTTTGCGCTGAGCCGCGCGCTGACCGGACGTGACGAGCAATTAAGTGCACTGAATGCACAGCTGGGTGCCTTGGCCGAACAGCTGGACCTGGCGCAGGATGAAAATGCCGCGCTGGAAGTTCGGATTACCGGACTGGAAACCGATGTGGCCGGATTAACCGAAGAGCGCGATGCGTTGACCGGCACGCTGGCCATGATGTCGATACAGAGCGACGAATTGAATAATGAACTGGCGGCCGAGCGCGAATTGTCGGCGGAATCGATGCAAGCGCTGGCGTTACTGAACCAGCAAATGCAGGTTCTGCGGACGCAAATTGCGGCTCTGAATGAGGCGCTGGAAGCGTCCGAGGCGCGGGAAGCTGAAGCGCAGACGCAAGTGGTCAATCTGGGTCAGCGCCTCAATGCTGCGCTGGCAGAGCGGGCGTCTGAACTGGCGGTTTATCGATCGGAGTTTTTCGGGCGATTGCAAGCGATCCTGGGTAATCGAACGGGCGTTCGTGTGGTCGGCGACCGATTTGTGTTTGATACCGATGTTCTGTTCCCGTCTGGCTCGGCTGCCCTGTCGACAGAGGGACGCGAAAGTCTGCGCCCCATCGCCGCCGCGATCATCCAGATTACCACTGAAATCCCGAGTGATATTGAGTGGGTGATCCGGATTGACGGTCACACGGATCCGCTGCCGATCCGCACCACTTATCCGTCCAACTGGCATTTGTCGGCGGCGCGGGCAATATCGGTGGTCAATTGGATGGAAACCCTTGGCGTGCCCTCAAATCGGCTGGTGGCCGCCGGATTTGGGCAACATTATCCGATCGTCAGTGGACGCACAGAAGAGGCGTATGCCGCGAACCGGCGGATCGAGCTGAAGCTGACATCGCGATAGGTGATATGTCCCGCTTGCCCGCCCGGGAGTCCTCCTGTATAGACCCCGCTCCTGAGATTATTGAGTTGCGTGCGTCACAAAAGTTGGCGTGGCGCGGCGATAAAAGAAAGCCTGACCGATGAAAGCCGATATTCATCCTGATTATCACATGATCAATGTGAAGATGACCGATGGTACAACGTTCCAGACCAAATCAACCTTTGGTAAGGAAGGCGATACGCTGACCCTGGATATTGACCCGACATCTCACCCGGCGTGGACCGGCGGTAACCAGCACATGCTTGATCGTGCCGGCCGTATTTCCCGCTTCAAGGACAAGTTCGGCGGTTTCGTCTAGCAGCTGTCTGCTCTACCAAAAGAAAAGGCGCGCACCACTCGGTCCGCGCCTTTTCTTTTGTCTGATATCCAGAGCATTGCGCCAACAAAAAGGCCCCCCGAAAGTTTCGGAGGGCCTTTTTGTTGGTTCAGCACGTCTCGTTGCTAGCCTTCGCCGAAGGCTCCACGCAGGGCAGCCATGTGGTCGGCGACCGGATTGGCATCCGTTTCCAAAGCGCCTTCCGCATAGAGGCTGTCATCAATGCGCTTGAGCCGCACATACAGCGCCTGCGAGCGTTCTACCAGGCTGGACAAAACCTGGGGGGCATTTTCGCCCTCGGGCCATAGTTTTTCGGTCGGCTTGTCCTCTACCAGGCGATATTTGCCATCGGTGGCGTCAATCGCAGACATTTCACCCTCGGCAACAGCGCGCTGGGCCAACAACCAGGAGGCGGTTTGCATCAGGCGCGTGGTCAGCTTCATGCTCTCGGTTGCGTAGGACAGGGCACCCGCTCGATCGAGCAATTTGGAATCGTCGCGACCGGGACCGTCCAGATATCCTGCTGTCTCTTCGACCAGGGACATGCCCTCGGCGAAGAGCTTTTCAAAAACTTCCGATGCGGCGAAATCAGCGGCACGCGTGGCTGGCTCGCCTCCAGCGGGAAAAAGGTGTGGTGTCGAAGTATCAGTCATTCAGCGTCCAATCATCGGTCGAGCATTCATCTGTGCGAATCAAAGCAAAGCCCGGGCCAGAGTCGCGCAATAGATTGATTAAACCTTGAAGACTGCGTCCGCAGCGCTGCGTCCAGCACGTTTTTTTTCAGTTATTTCATCAATTCGGGCAATTTCGGCGTGGATGAGCGCTTTTCGTTCGGCCAAGTCGTCGAGAGAGAGGGCGGAGAGGTCTTCGCCCGGCGTGATGGTGACCGGCCCGTTGGTGCTTGCGGCATTGTCGTCGTCATGGAACATGTCAGTTTCTCCGGCAGTGATGCCCCATCATATCCCGAACAGGCGAAAATCCCATGTCCGAACAAATGACGACCCGAATTGTGACAGCAATCCCGCCCGGTGGACCGGAGGTTTTGAAGGTTGAGACACGCGTTTCACGCGAGCCGGGACCGGGCGAGGTGCGGATCCGAACGGTCGCGTGTGGTGTTAATCGACCCGACCAAATCGAACGTCTGGGATTCTATCCAGCGCCCAGGGGTGCGCCGGAGGGGTTGGGACTGGAAGTCTCCGGTCATGTTGAGGCCGTTGGAGCAGATGTCGCGGGGCTACATGTTGGCGATGAGGTGTGTGCGCTGGTGGCAGGAGGCGGCTATAGCGACCGGGTGATTGCGCCAGCTGGATCGGTTTTGCCCTGCCCAAACGGTGTGAAGTTGCGCGATGCGGCGGGATTGCCCGAAACTGTATTTACAGTCTGGGCCAATGTTTTTGAGGGAGGTGGACTGCAGAGCGGGGAAAATCTGCTGGTACACGGTGGTTCGAGTGGGATCGGGACCACGGCGATTCAGATGGCGAAGGCGGCGGGTGCCATCGTGATCGCCACGGCGGGCAGCGCTGAGAAATGCGCGCTCTGTCGCGAGATCGGTGCAGATCATTCCATCAATTATCGTGAACAGGATTTCGAAGCGATCGTTAGCGAATTGGGCGGCGCAGATGTGGTTCTGGACATGGTGGGAGGAGAATATGTCCAGAAAAATATCAATGTAATGAAGCCGATGGGGCGTATCGTGTCGATTGCATTTCTGCAGGGCGCGCAGGTGAATATCAATTTCCTGCCGGTAATGCTGAAGCGACTTACGTTGACTGGCTCTACCCTTCGGGCGCGACCGGATACGGAAAAAGCCCGCATTGGTCGTGCGGTCCTCGAGACGGTCTGGCCGTGGATCGAAAGTGGAAAAGTGAGCCCGGTGATCGACAGTACCTTTGCGCTTGATGCTGTTTGTTCGGCCCATGAACGCCTGGATGCCGGGGGGCATTCGGGCAAGATATTGCTGCTTCCCTAGCGTCCGGATGTCGGACAATGCGCGGCGAGCCTTTGCAGACTCGATTCCCTGCGATATAAGCGCCCCAAATCGCTTTGCTGATCAAACCATCTGATCGCCTGGCGTCGGAAGCCCCGAAGCTCGGCAACCGCGCCGGGCTTTTTTATTTTCTCCGAAGGAGTCACTGACATGACCGAAGTCCTGATGCCGAAAGCCACGGCCGTCTGGCTCGTCGACAACACTGCGCTGACCTTTGACCAGATCGCGGAATTTTGCGGCCTGCATTCCCTGGAAGTCAAAGGAATCGCCGATGGCGATGTTGCGGTTGGCGTTCGCGGTGCGGACCCCATTTCCAATGGCCAGCTGACCCGCGAGGAAATTGAAACTGCCGAAGGCAATGAAAAATATCGGATGACGGCGGTTAAGCCAAAATATTCCGATCTTCAGAAGCCTGCGAAGCGACGCGGTCCGCGTTACACGCCGCTCTCGCGTCGTCAAAATCGCCCCGATGCGATCGCATGGCTGGTCCGCAACCACCCGGAATTGTCTGACGCGCAAATATCCAAACTGCTCGGAACTACCAAGACAACGATTGGTGCCGTGCGTGATCGCACACATTGGAATTCTGGCGCGATTAAGCCCACTGACCCAGTATCTCTCGGCCTCTGTTCGCAAATTGATTTGGACGAACAGGTCAAGAAAGCCTCTTCGCGTCGGGTCAAAATGGAAGCGGAAAATTCCGAACTTCTCAATGACACGCTCAAGCCGCTTGAAGAGCTCAAGCAGGACATTGAGAACACACCAGCTTCAGAAATCGATCTGGAAACACTTTTCGGTGGTGGCAATAAGCCAGCCGAAGAGGAATAGTTTTCCCGCATCCGAAACGAAAACGGCCGCCCTGATGGGGCGGCCGTTTTTGTTTGTTCTGATATTGCCTGAACTAGTCGATCGGCACTGTGTAATTGAGCGCCATGCGACCCCCGTCGGCATAGATAGTGCTGCCTGTAATGTAACTGGCATCCCGTGATGCAAGGAAGGAGGCGACCGCGGCGATTTCATCGGGATCACCAATGCGCTGCAGCGGCGTGCGAGACATAATTTTGTCCATGGCCGCCTTGTCGTCATTGACCGCCTTGAGCACGTCCGTATTGATACTGCCCGGTCCAATGGCATTCACCCGAACACCATGAGGTGCGAGGGCCAGCGCCATGGATTTGGTCATTTGATCAATGGCCCCCTTTGTGGCGCAATAAGCGAGCTGGTCGGGAATGGCCATCACAGCATTGACCGAAGACATATTGATGATGGAATAGCGACGACGCGCATCATCGTGGCGCTCTCCGGCTTCCTTGATTTGATCAACCATTTGTCGCGATACCTCGCGGGCGACCAGGAAAAAGCCCTTAAGATTAACACCCATAACACGGTCGAAATCGGCCTCGGATAGATCGAGGATATCGCCTTTGGCCACGATGCCCGCATTATTGACGAGCACATCGATACGTTCAAAAGCTGAACGGGTTTCGGCCAGCAAATTACTGACCGACAGTCGATCCGACACGTCGCAGGTGACGAAGAGGGCACGCTCTTTTGCGGCGCCGAGCTCGTCAGCGAGTTCCAGGCCTGATTCCTTATCAACGTCGGCGATGACGACTTTGAAGCCGTCTTCGCTGAGCCGGCGCGAGCACGCCTTGCCGATGCCATTGGCTCCACCGGTGATAATGGCGACGCGATCGCTGGAGGCCATAATGTCTATCCTTTTTTGGAGATGCGATCAGTCGATCGCGATGGGAAGCGGTTCATCTGACACAGGCGAGCGAGACGAGCAATAACGGAATTATCGGGGCATCCCCGCATCAGATCGATGCGGGTCGAGCTATGGATTGTGAGTGCGATTATAATCAGCTGTGATTTCCGGGTCTTCCGGTGAGAGACGGTAGGCGCGTGCAAATAAGCGGCGCGCCTCCCGATTTTCGCCCAGCCGGTCCTTGGCGGTTGCGAGCGAGTGGACGATCGCGCCGATGTCTGGCTCAGCCTCAACGGCCATCTCACAGAGTGGAAGCGCGGTTTCTGCGCGACCATCCTGGATCAGTGTCCAGCACAACATATTCAAGGTGGAGCCGTTCTCCGGCTCTAATTCGACGGCGCGACGCGCATCCTGTACCGCCGCAGCCGTTATGCCGGCGTCGAGCAGGGCACCAGACCGGTTGAGCCAGGCTCCAACCCAGCCCGGCTGTAATTGTACGACGCGGTCAAAAGCGACAACGGCTTCCGTGTGACGCTCCATGCCCTGGTAGAGAATACCCAAGTTGAGGTGGACCATGAAATCGTTGGGCGTGAGTTGAGCGGCCCGCTGAAAATCATCCAGGGCGGGGTCGATCATATTGAGTTCGGAGCGGGCGATGCCGCGATTGCGCCAAAGCGTGCCGTCGGTAATCTCCGCCTGCATGTTCGCTGCGATAGCAAAGGTGGTATTGATTTCGATCAACGCTTCGCCGTAACGCTCCTCGAACAAGTAGGCTGCCCCCAGTGCTGAATGAATGTCAGCCTCGATCTCCGGCTCGAGCTCCTCAGTGTCCAAACAGGTCTGAAGCTGGGTGATTGCCTCAGCGCTATTGCCGGATTGCAGGGATAACAATCCCTCCAGGCAAACCGATCTTTCCACTTGCGCCTGGGCCGCCGGGGCCAGAAGCAGGATCATGCCAGTCAGGTATGTAGCGATACGACGCATCTAAATCTCCAGACATCTGAAGGCATGCTATCACGCAAAAGGGGCGACCCGAAAGCCGCCCCTCTGCTATGTGTGTTCAAATAAGCGCGATCAATGTTGTCGTCGCAATACAGCAATCTGCTCCTTGAGATGTAATTTCTCTTTCTTCAGCTGGTGTATTTCAAGCGAATCCGCAGACGGGTGTCTGGCTACATCGTCGATTTTGGAATCAAGACGAGTGTGACGTGCGTCGAGCTCACGGATGCGTGCTTCGATTGGCATGGATATGTCTCCCTTGTGCTGAAGTGGATAAGGGGATTGAAGCATGAAACAGAGCAATGTCTACTCACAAAAAGTTTCTCAGTTAGGAGAAAGTGAAGATGGATCGACTCATTGTCGGGGTCTCCGGGGCGTCCGGGATCATCTATGGAATCAGAACTCTCGAGGCTTTGCAGTCACTTGGCATTGAAAGCCATCTGGTGGCCTCGAAGGCCGCGGAGATGACGCTTGGTTATGAAACAAAACTGTCGATTAAAGAATTTCGGGCGCTCGGCGACCATGTCTACAAAATGCCTGACGTTGGAGCCCCGATTGCATCAGGTTCGTTCGGCACGCTGGGGATGATTATCGCTCCCTGCTCGGTACGAACCATGTCGGAAATTGCGACGGGTGTGACATCGAGCTTGCTGACCCGTGCGGCCGATGTGGTGTTAAAAGAGCGCCGCACGCTTGTCTTGATGGTGCGAGAGACACCCTTTCATCTCGGCCATATCCGCACGATGGAGACCTTGGCGGAAATGGGAGCGATTATCTGCCCGCCCCTTCCGGCCTTTTATGCGCAGCCCGTGACGATCGATGATCTGGTCAATCAGTCTGTCGGGAGAGCCCTGGATTTGTTTGATTTAGATTGGGATGCGACACGTCGTTGGGGCGAAGATCTTGAAGGTGGTCGGCGCGGCTAAAAAACTTCGATGATTCTGGGTGAATCAATGGGGTTCCTCGTGATTTGAAAATCTCTCATTCACATGCCCTGCGAAACCCTGTAAGAGTGCCGCCTCGCACGTGTCGGGTGCAGTTTGTTGCGAATGCCACCGCCGTCAGCCCCGTCACATACACTGTAAAGCCAGCAGAAAAGACCGCCCTGGAATGGACAATTCTTCCATTGATCAGCAGGAACTTGTTACGCGCATCAAGCACTTGCGCGAAGAGCATGAGGCCCTGAACCACGAAGTGGACGCTGTCGCTGAAAATGGCGTGGTGGACCAGCTTAAATATGCGCGAATGAAGAAAGACAAGCTGAGAATCAAGGACGAAATTTCATCGCTGGAAAATCAGCTGACTCCGGACATCATCGCCTAAACGAAATCCAGCCCACTGCTCGGCGGGTGGTTCTGGAAATTAATTGGGCTGTGATGTCGTGTTTTTTTGCTCGGCTTTGCGGGCATACATGGCGGCATCGGCAGCGGCGAGCGCCTCATCGGCCTTGTTTCCGCCGATGAGCGGATAACATCCCCAGGCCGCACCAACGTGCAGGGATTTGTCCTCGTGTGTGAAGGGCGTGGTCGCGATCAATTCTGCCAATTCGTGCGCTTTGGTTTCTGCGCCTTCGGCACCGGTCAAGGTCAGCACAACGCCAAATTCGTCCCCGCCCAGGCGACCTACGGCGTCAGTCTCGCGGACGTGAGCTGACAGCACGGATGCCACATGATGCAAGGCATCATCACCGGCGGCATGTCCATAATTGTCATTGATCGCCTTGAAGCCATTCAGGTCGAGGAATATCAGGGCAGATGGAGCATCGTGACGCTCGGCCAAGGCGAGGGCACGACTGACCTCGCGTAGAAAGGCACGGCGATTGAGCACGGGTAGCATGACATCGTGATCGGCCAGAGATTCCAGCTCACGGATCTTGCCGCGCAACATATCGGTATCTTTGCGGAGTTGATCTACTTCACCCATCAATGAAAGCAGGGCGCGCTGGACATTGGTTGTTAATTCAGATTCGGGAACGCCCATAATTGATGCGGCATCGCGCGGTGCGGTGGTTTCCTGGACGGCTGCAGAACCGGCTGTTTTCGCTGTCTTCGTTGCACGAGAAACCGGAGCGGAATTTTTCAAATGGCCAATACGCATAGGGCAATCCAACGTGATTCTGTTGAATTACAGAGTCGCGATGTGTGGTTAAGAAACAGTCAAATTGTCGTCGAAATTCCTAGCGCAACAGGGAAAACTTGACCTCGGGCGCGGGATGTCTATTTTCCCGCGCTTCTTTCTTCCCCTGCAGGAAGCATTATGAGCGATACACCGCTGTCTTCATCGTCCTCGAAAACCACTGACACCGCACCTGTGGCAATCGTTATGGGTTCGCGCTCGGACTGGCCCACAATGTCGCGTGCGGCGCAGGTCCTCGATGAACTTGGCGTGGCCTATTCAAGCGGGGTCGTCTCCGCTCACCGCACCCCTGATCGCATGTATGAATTTGCTCGCGATGCGCGGGAGCGCGGCGTGAAAGTCATTATCGCCGGTGCGGGTGGCGCAGCGCATTTGCCGGGCATGATTGCTTCTATGACTTCATTGCCTGTGTTGGGCGTGCCGGTCCAATCCAAGGCGCTGAGCGGCCAGGACAGCTTGCTGTCTATCGTACAGATGCCGGGTGGTATTCCCGTCGGCACGCTGGCGATCGGTGAGCCCGGCGCGATGAATGCCGGCCTGCTGGCTGTGTCGATCCTGTCGACCTCGGATGCAGAGCTTGCGGCGCGGCTTGATGCCTGGCGCCAGGCACTCAGTGACAGTGTTCCCGAGACGGTCGAGGACTGATCCAAATGAGCCAGTCTCCCCTCGCACCCGGTTCGATCATCGGAATTTTAGGCGGCGGGCAATTGGGCCGGATGCTGGCGGTCGCTGGCGCCGAACTTGGCTTTGACGTTCATATTTATGATCCGGAACCGGATTGTCCGGCATCGCGCGTCGCCGCGCGCTCCTGGACGGCGCCGTGGACGGATGCCGGCGCGGTGCAGGGATTTGCTGATCGCTGTGATGCGATCACCTTCGAATTTGAGAATGTGCCGGTCGAGACGGTGGCGATTGCCTCGCGGGTCTCAAAATTGCGACCCGGTGCTCGTTCGCTGGAGCTAACGCAGGACCGGATCGTCGAGAAAAGCTTCATCAATGAAGCGGGTGTCAACACGGTGCCGTTTGCCGCCGTTGAGAGCCTTGGGGATCTGACGGATGCCATGGCGCAGACCGGCCTGCCGGCGGTGCTGAAGACCCGGCGCTTTGGCTATGACGGCAAGGGGCAGGCCTGGATCCGGTCGGCCGCCGATGCTGAACAGGCCTGGAAGGCCATTGGTGAGCAGCCCGCCATTCTGGAAGGCGCAGCGGAATTCAAGCGTGAGCTGTCGATTGTCGCAGCGCGCGGTCTGGATGGCGAAATCCGGGCCTATCCGTTGGTCGAGAATGTCCATGGGGATGGTATTCTCAAGCTGACCCGCGCACCGGCGACCGGCACCAGTGATGCCATGCACACACGCGCGACAGAGATTGCCCAGGTGTTGGGAGACGGGCTCGATCATGTCGGTGTGTTTGCCGTTGAATTGTTTGAGCTGGCGGATGGCGAATTACTGGTCAATGAAATCGCGCCACGGGTTCACAATACCGGACACTGGACGATGGATGCCTGTGCCTGCGGCCAGTTCGAACAACACATGCGCGCCGTCGCCGGCTGGCCGCTGGGCGACCCAACCCCGCATTCGACCGGGCTGATGAGCAATCTGATCGGCCATGATGTCGATGACTGGCAGGCCTTGGCCGCGGATCCGCGGGCGCGCTTGCATTTGTATGGCAAACGCTCGGTACGCGATGGCCGCAAGATGGGTCATGTGACCCGTTTGGGGAAATTGTAGGCTAAGCCTGCAAATCAGCTTGGTGATTGTGTCGATCAGCGCCAAGAATATGTCATGTCGTCTACACAGTCCCACAATCCAACCTGCAGCCGCCACTACGAATCCGGTCCGTTCGACCTGATCGGGGATGTGCACGGCTGTGCGTCTGAGCTGGAGACGTTGCTCGAACGGTTGGGCTATTGGATCGAAATTGATGGTGTTGAGGGCTGGCGCTCCTATTCGGTCACGCATCCGCAAAATCGCCGCGTGATCTTCCTGGGCGATCTGGTCGATCGCGGCCCGCGCTCACCGGATGTGTTGCGGCTGGTGAAGTCGATGGTGGAGGGCGGTAGTGGGCTGTGTGTGATTGGCAATCATGATCTCAAATTGATGCGCTGGTTGGACGGAAAGTCCGTGAAAATGAGCCACGGCATTGAGCAAACGATTGCCCAAATACAACTTCAACCCGAGGGATTGGGCGAGGAGATGCGCGTGTTTATTCAGGGTCTGCCAACGCACATGGTGCTCGATGGTGGCGCACTCGTCGTAGCGCATGCAGGCCTGCGAGAGGATTTGCACAATACCTGTTCGGACAAGGAGAAATCCTTCGCCCTGTTTGGTGATACGAC
>Ga0315338_1000625_pt1 | contig 69835 bp, 92 predicted proteins | sample ASW8metaG_FD_204518 | JGI IMG/M metagenome (GOLD analysis project Ga0315338, IMG submission 204518) | Ammonia-oxidizing marine archaeal communities from Monterey Bay, California, United States - ASW #8 | ecosystem: Environmental > Aquatic > Marine > Coastal | place: USA: California | collected...
AAATTGTGAGGCATCGTTAAAACATAATTTATTTGTTGAGTTTAAAGTTAATCCCGTACCATCCGTGTGTGTCAGTGTCGTATCCTTGTCAGCTCCAAATCCTAAAACTGCTGAATCGGTTATTAAATAAGCGTCATCTCCTATATACAGGTCAGCACCCACTCCCATTCCTCCGCCTGTTATCAGACTTCCCGTGGAAGTGCTGGAAGAGGCTGTAGTGACCGGAATGTTAACTTTTAAATCGCTATCAATTGATATTGCAGGTGTTGTGCCCACTGTTGAGCCTAGACCTATTAACAAGTCATCGGCTGAATCATCGAGGGCAATATAAAAATCCTGTGCGTTGCCATCGAAGACTATTTTAGTATCAACGGCCGCGGCGTCACCTATGGTAACTGAATCGTCAGTAATGGTTAAAATAGAATTTGTTCCAACCGTGGATCCTTCTCCTATAACGAGTTTGTCCGCTGAATCATCGAGGGCAATATAAAAATCCTTGGCGTTTCCGTCAAAAACCAATGCTGCGTCTTCCGCTCCCGCATCACCGATGGTAAATGTTGGCGTAGTTCCAATCAAGGAAACGTCACCACTAATGCCACCATCCTTGATTAAAAGACCGTCAATGGTAACACCGCCCGCCGATGTTTTTTCCGATATGGTGTCGACCTTAATTTCGCTAGCCATGGCTATTTATCCTCCCCGTTTGATTTTGGCAGGTTCTTCTTCAACACTTCCGAATAGTGTTCAGAAAGTATCCTGTTCTTTTCCAACCTGTGCATCAGGTCATTCTTCTCGTTGAGCAAAACAGTGACGTTGTTAAGGGCAATCTTTCCCTTGGCATCCAGTTTTGTTTCATCGTATTCCTTTTTGTCTATTGTGAACATTCAGTCTCCTATGCGTCCTCTAATGTTTTAAGTCTTGCTTCTAGTTCCTGTATCGTTTTAACCATAATTGGAATGAGCTTTGACTGATCAATCACCTGATACACAGGTATTTCCTTTTCCGCATACCAAGTAGATTCTTTCATTTCATCATCAGCTCCAACTTTATTTTTTAATGCTGTATGTTCTTCTTCTAGAATACCATATTTCCATATATTGCCACTTTTACCAATAACAACATCTTGTCTTGTTTCTGTCGCATCCTTGCTTCCCGTTACAGCCAAAGGCACTACACTGGAAACTTCGTGTGCCAAGAACCCTTCAATAGTAAGACTTGGATTATTTTTCCAGTTAAATTTTGCAGGTTTTAATTTTTTTAGTTCAGTAGTTGCATCAAAATCATAATTTACATTTTCTTTAAGCCTATAATCAGATGAAGTGTTGTAAGCCACAGCATTTCCATCTCCGTCTATTGCGATATTTCCGCAGGCTTGATTATCACCATCAGTAAATGCAATACCAGTGCCACCAGATGCATCTTTGTGTTTCAAAGCCATTGTAGTTGCACTTGCTTGTCCTGCAACATCAAAAGCAACATTACCTGTTACAGACGTTTCTCCATAATTAAGCATTACTTTTTGTGTACTGCCTTGAAACCTGACGTGCTCTTCTGCGGCAGTATAAAACATAAAAGAATTAGTACCGTGAGCAACCATCATTTTATTAATGTCATTGTCACCGGAATCACCAAAAACAATTGAACAATCAGAACTTGTACCGCCTAAAATAGATATACCACAGTTACCACTAGCTTCTATTACTAAATGGTCAGAATCAGCGTGCACACTAGCTCCACTGTCACCTTCCTTGATATGAAGACCTATGCCCAAATCTTTTTCATTTATAACTCCCAGTGTTGGAAGTAATGATGTACCAGATACATCTAAATTTGCATTAACATCCAATAGTGTTGCCGTAAGTTCTATTTCATCTGTTGCGGCAATGTCTAAAACAGTAGCACTAGCCCCTTGTATAAATTGACTAGCATCATTAAAACAAAGTTTGTTGGTTGAATTTAATGTCAGACCCGTTCCGTCTGTATGTGTAAGGGTTGTGTCTTGGTCATTGCCAAAATATATTACTGAACTATCCGCAAGATATAAATCAGACCATTCTAAAGAAGCTGTACCTAAAGTGTCACCATCGGCAGAAGCAGGGTCAGAGCCTCCAATATATGTTGCAAGAGTTTGAACAGTAGTCATTCGCATGGTGCCTGCATCATTAATGAGAACACCGTCACCATCTGCAATTGCTGTAGTTCCTCTTGCAGTTCCACCGTCTATTAAGTTTATTTCAGCCGCAGTTGCCGTAACTCCATCCATGATGTTCAATTCAGCGGCAGTCGCTGTGACTAATGTGCCACCTAATTTAAGTCCATTGGATGTATCGTGAGAAGCAACATCAAAATCAATTGCCCCATCTGATATGGTTACATCTCTGTCTTCATTGATAGATATAGCAGGTGTAGTACCTGCAGCACTACCTAATCCAATAACCAAATCGTCAGCAGAGTCATCAAGACCTATATAAAAATCCTGTGCATTACCGTCAAAGACAATTAATGCATCCTCTGCGGTTGCATTTCCTACTGTTATTTTTGGCGTTGAGCCGTCTATCTGTACTGTACCCATTATACTATTACCAAGTTACCTTCCACCGTTATTGTTCCTGTAAATGTTACTGGCCCTGCTAGAACAGCAGATTCAATAACCTGCGTTACATCCATTGTAGCCGCATGGTCATCAATAAATTCATCCGCAGCAGCGTCCCCACCTATGTAAATAGGGCCTCCAACTGTATCATTCATAATTCCTCCTATTAACTGATTGCGTCAACCAGACTAATCCAAACGTGACAGCCATTCGCTGTTCCGCAAAGACCGTAAACTACATCCGTACTTTGTATAACCATTTTAGCTCCACCCTGAACCAGTTCTACTGAACTTGCCGGTGGAATGCTTAAATTTTTACAAATATAAAAGTTCGTTCCCGCACCTGCCAAGTCAATGTAAACATCCATTGTTATTGCAGTTGTAAGAATATTAGCCAGTCTAAGCCCAACGATAGCGTCATCTGAATTAGAGGTATAAATAGTTGTTTCGCTATTTGTTACCAGTATTCCAGTTGATTCAAAATCTTGTGCCATATTTCCTCCTTATATCACAGCGCGATCGCAACAGCAATGGCAAAGCCTTTACTTGCTCCACCCGCCGTGACTGCCGTACCACCTATTGTTATTGCATCCGCTTCCAGTGTACCGTCAATGTAAGCGTCCTTAAACTGTAAAGATGCAGTTCCCAAATCTATGTCATCATCCGCGATTGGTACAATTGCTCCGTCCGTTACCTTGACCTGGTTTGTCGTTCCACCTGCCGCAAGATTAAGAACGCCACTTGAAAGAATTGTTAAATCCGTTCCATCGCCTTCGATCTTCTCTCCATCATCACCGAAAGTCATTCCAACGCCTGATGGAACATTGATGTCCGAAGTGGCCGTTAGCGCAATGTCCGCACCGGATGTAATGGTTAAATCTGTATTATTTCCTTCAATTTTTTCGCCTGTTCCAAAAGTAATTCCCACATCGGCAGGAATAACAACATCAGCCGTAGCTGTAAGCTTGATGTTATTTCCGGTTATAGTTAAATCCGTTCCGTCCCCTTCAATCTTTTCACCGTCATTGCCGAATGTTAAACCGATGTCTGATCCAATGTTAATGTCACCACCACTGCCAACCGTAATTGACAAGTCTGTTCCGTCTGATTCAATTTTTTCTGTTGTAGCAAATGTAACTCCAACGCCTGATGGAATGTTAACATCCGCAACGGCTGTTAAATTAATATTATTACCAGCAATTGTTAAATCTGTACCATCACCTTCTATTTTCTCTCCATCATTACCGAATGTTACTCCAACGCCAGATGGTATGTTCACATCCGAAGTTGCTGTCAAGTTAATATCAGCGCCAGAGGTTACTGTTAAATCTGTATTATTTCCTTCAATCTTTTCACCACTGCCAAATGTAATACCAACATCTGCTGGAATGACAACGTCTGCAACGGCTGTTAAGTTAATATTATTACCAGCGATCGTTAAATCAGTGCCATCGCCTTCTATTTTTTCCCCGTCATTGCCAAATGTTACTCCAACGCCTGATGGAATATTAACGTCTGCTGTTGCTGTCAAGTTAATATCAGCACCAGAGGTTACTGTTAAATCTGTGCTATTGCCTTCAATTTTTTCACCCGTGCCAAATGTAATTCCTACATCGGCAGGAATAACAACATCAGCCGTAGCTGTTAAATTAATATTATTTCCACTGATAGTTAAATCAGTGCCATCACCTTCTATTTTCTCTCCGTCATTACCAAAGGTCATGCCGATATTGGCAGGTATGTTTATATCAGCTCCGGAAGTTAAATATAAATCTGTTCCGTCACCATAAATATATTCTCCACCCTCATCATAAAGATACAGTCTTTTTGAACTGTCCATGACGAGATCATCTTCCACTTTGAAAGAATCTTCATCTTCCATCCATGTAATGACACCATCACTTGTTTCGCCATCAAATTTTAGAGAATAGTCAACTCCTGCCGCACCTGTTCCAAGAATTAAATCATTGCTTGCATCGAGAAATGATACTTTACTTGCAGGCAAGGTGCAAAATACGTCCTTCGTGCCAGCACTAAAATCAACAGCACTATCACTGTTTGAACTTGAAATAACTGTTGTTCTTGCAAGTGTATCCGTAGACGCATCGGTTACGGTTCCAAGACCAGTTTCCCATTCGTCTTCGTCACGATTGACAATAGCATAGTATGTTGTGTTACCATCAGCAATACCCGCAACAAATGTCTCGAATCCCGAGACGGCGCCACTTAAATTAAGCGTACCTGTTCCGGTTGTTGTCGAAGTTTCCTTGACTCTATCATTTAGCTTTAAAGCCATATTTTATCTCCTATGCCAACCGCAAAATAGCATTACTTGAATCTGCTGCTGGGAATTGAATTGTAAACGTTCCGCTTGTTGACGTCTTATCGCCACCAAAGTCCAATACGCATACTGCTTTATTAGAATTGCTACTGTTATAAATTAAGCCTGCTCTTGCTGTAATTGTTGCTGATGTAAATGATATATCAGAAAAATCACAAAGAGCAGTTGTTCCTGAAGTAGTTGGTGTCACACTTGTTAGTGATCCACCACCAGCAGTATAAGTTCCTGAAGCGGAAACTTCATTTGAACTTGAATAAGCAGTTGTTGAAGCGGTTAAAGTAGCTGAACTTGAATACAATGCAATTTTAAAAGTGTCGCCAGTTGTAGCCGTAAAGTCATGTCCTTCGACAAGTATTTCCTGCTTAAAACTGGTACAAACAGCTTGGGTTATTGCCATGTTCTATCCTCCTGTGGATTTCTGTTCTTGTTGCAAAGGAATCCTTAATTCCCCTTGCATATATTCATCTCTTCGATGCTTTCCAGATTGTTCAATAGCCAATCCTTGAATAGCACGTTGATATGATTGTTCATATAATTGCAGCATTTCAGCTGGTCCCTTCAAGAATTTGAAGGCTTCTGCAAGACATCCATATAATAATGCTGATGGAGCGTTGTTGCCCAACCATGTAGTTGTATTACTACTGGAAAGTCTTGTTGATAGTCTGGTAATACCTACTTCTATATTATAAGCTGAATCCGGTGTTGGCGCAAGGTAAATTGTGTTATGATCCCACCATGCCCAGTATTTTGGCGTGCTAGTGGATGTTCTATTGGGCCAATATTCATTCATGTAAGAAACATCTTTTTGCTCCAAGAATGTCCTAGTTGCCGTACCGGAAGCAGGCCAAATATGTACTGTTCTGATTGTGGCAAGTGATGTTGGATCCGGTGAAGAACCACCAGGTAATGACACAAAAGGACTATCCGCTGTTACAGTCGCATATTGGTATGATCTAAACGCATCAATATCAACATCCCTTAATATCCTGTTTTCAGTATGCTCAATAAAATCATCTGTAATAGTTGAAGATAGTACATCTGTACTTGTTTCAGTATAATTTATAATCTGTGTTGTTAATTCTGCGTATGTTGTCATTAGTTACTCAATGTTGCTGGTCCAGCAGAGGAATATCCTCCACCACCGTTTCCTGTTGTTCCTGGCGCTGTTGACACCGAAAAAGTATAAAAATCATCATCTGTTTTTGTTATACTGTACCCATCCTCATCTTCCAACTCAGTCACGGAAGCTCCAAATAAGACTCCAGTAACATCCCTAAATCTTACCGTGTCGCTGGTAGATCTTCCATGATCAGGTTCGAACACTGATACTGTTGCGCTACTAGCTGTAAATCTGAAAGGATTACGGGGTAGTAGTGTAGCAACTGCACTTTCTGTTCTAGCTGGCCTTGCAAATTGCAATGCTTCTGTATCAGCTTTATGCTTATTCGGTTTATCTTGCGCCGTTTTTGGTTCAAATTCACTTTTATGAACTCTTGCACCATTCCATTCCTTTACCATTTCATTATAGGGGAATGCCATTCCACTACGATCAGAAATAAATTTAGCGTATTTTCCTTTAGCGTAAGCCATCTACCCTACCATTTAGAATCTTTAGGTCCAACCCAACTATACTTACCACCTTTAGTAGCCGCACCCATTCCTTGTACAGTACCTTTAACAGTACCTACAGCAATAGAAACAGCTTTTTCTTTTTCCTTGGGGCTAGCATCAGGAATTGAGATAGTTCCCCTATCACTCCAGTTTCCTTTTACTCCACCTTTAGAACTTCTTCCGGCGTTAGAATCTTTGTTCCAATTTGAATTACTCATTTTTCCTCCTTTTTGCATTCGCAGTTTGTGCATTGACAATTGTCTTTACAATCGCAATCACAACCACATTTTTCACATTTTACCATATTTCCTCCTACGGTCTATAAGATACTGCTGGCTCAACTCTAAACGATGTTCGTTCTCGGTCAGTATCAGCAGCACGTTCAAATTCTTCGTCATACACCGATTTTAAGATTGGACTTAATCTTGGTGCTTTTTTTAAGCTTATATAATAAGCTAAACCCGCAGTCAAACATGGTAAGAAATAAAAAGGTACATCGGGATTATTAGTATAATCCCCCGCATCTTGTATCCTTCCCATATAAAAATATTTTAATATATATGCCTTATCTGGACTTGGATATAAAAACAACGTCATATCATTTTCAGGTCTTCCAGTTGAAGAAGATCCCCCAACAGTTACTTGCCCTGGAATTAAAGCAAATTGTGTGGGTCTAGCATCCCCACCAGATGAATTCTCTTTCTTGGCCAAATTCATATATTCAGTTCTAGAAATTCTATTCATGGCAACATCTGTTGTATTACTATCACCTTCTAGATTAGATGTAGCATTAGTAGTAGTTGTAATCGCCATATCTACTATATCTACTACCTTTTGATCAATTGAATAAAAGTTTGTACCAGCTGTTAATGTCTGCGTAGCATACTCAATAGTCCATAGATTTAATCCACGATTAGCCCATTCTGAAAACATCAAGTTTAAAGAACGCTTGGCTGATTTTAAATCATAACCTTCGCGAACTTCCAATTGACATCGCTCATGAGCTTCCTGGATTATTTCCTCTATTGATAAATTAAAGGTTTGTGTGCCTGAATAAGCCATTTAAACCCCTTAATAATTTTTAGATAGTTCTAATACAATAGTATAGTGATCTAAATTAGTGTGACCACTTGTTGTTAAATCAATATCACCATCATATCCGGATGCTAATGTATTTTTAACACCACCGAATGATCTAAAATCCATATGTCCCGAAACATTACCTGCTGCTGCGCTTCCACCTAAAACTGCTGCTACAACATTTGTTGTTGCATTCCATTCTAGAGCTACACGCATACCACCAATATCATACCAAATTTGATTAATTGTAGCATGAGCACATGCTGCTCCTGCTGAGTTAACCGCTAAAGCTGAAACATCAACTTTTTTAACTGAACTTTCTCCAGAACCATCTGATAAGTTTGTAAATTTTACGACAGCAATTTTATCGCCGTCTGCTAGTGTTTGACTTGTTACTGCGTCTGCCATTTTTCCTCCTGTTGGAGAGAGGGGGTTTTCACCCCCGCTCCATTAAAGTTTATTATTCGTATACGTTTCTACTACAAGCAACGTAATGTACGTTTACCGCTTCTGCCGCGCCATCACCTGCTTCAATACCAATGTATGGAATTAAATCAATATCATCAGTTAAAGCCGCAGATTTAGTAGCTGCAACACCTGGTTGAACCGCTGTTACCGCAGTACCACCTGTACTTCCTGACGTGCCAGTAAGATTATACTGCACACCATTAACAAAAACAGTAGCTTTTCTATCACTGTCTATTTCAATTTTCAAGTGATAAGGTGTATTAGCTGCAACTGCAATTGGAAGTCTACTAATATAATCAGTATTCGCGATACTATGCACTACGTGCCAGTTAGCGAAAGTAGTAAATGCCTCACTATTAGTAGCATCTGTTTGGAACTTAAAGAATATTTGGTTAGCATCAGTTGCAACTAATTGATCATTAGTTAACTTTAAGCCGGCCCAAACTTTTTGGTTATCAAGTGCTGGTAGCATAATTGATGTTTCAAAACTAACAGAGTTTTCAGTTCCCCATAAAGTTCCTGCCCATGCTGTCGCCGCAGTATCTAAGTGAGGTGTTAAGATTGCTTGGTCTTCGTCTGCACCTGCTGTTGTTGCTAAAACTCCTGCTGAAGTTGTAGCAAATGTACATAATGCAGTTGTCATATTAGTTCCAAGAGCTTCCCAGTTTCTATTCAACGCACGTTGAACTTCAACTGTTGATGCTTGGTCAATATTTGCATTAAGACCTGGTCTTTGTAAAAACCATTCTTCTAAATAAACTCTTCTAGCATCCATCGCTGGATCACTTATAGTTCTATCATGTTCAACACCTGTTGAAGCAGTAGTACTATATAATTTATAATTATTTTTGGATCTTACTGGACCCACAAAGCTAGTATTAGCCATAATTTTCTCCTTGGTTGTATAAACCTTTTGTCATGTAGTCTTTATACCGTCTGCCTAGCCAGTCTACATAACAGTTAATGCTAGGGTATAAGTGGGGGAAATTATTTCCCCCACTTAAATTGATTAAGCTCCTGGAGAGCCAAATATTCCGCGCCAGTCAGACCAGCCGAAGCTGTATCTTTCTCTTGCTTTATATCTAACGTTTCCAGTATCGAAGTCGCCTTCCATAGCAGTTCTAATAGGGGCTCTAGTGAACATTTTAAGTCCATTAGGGCCATCTGTTTTCAAGAACCAAGCATCAGTATCAGTTAAGAAATTGTTAACCACATATCCTTGTGGCACCATTCCCATAGATTTGATTGCATTGATGTCATTGTCAGCAGTTCCTACTCTACCTGCAGATTTCATCAACCTTTCAGCTGTAAATTGAAGATTTACAGGAATGATCATTTTCATTCCACGAAGAGCAATTTTCATTCCTCTTTCGTCCTTCATACCAGCAATATCGATCATTGCTTGCTCGAGCGAAGTTTCGTTCAAGTCAGCAGCAGTTGACAATTCGTTCTTTTGGTCACCAGCCATAGTAGTGTGATCAGTAGCGCAAAGCTCCTTATCGTCACCACCAAGATAAGAACTGTTAAACGCTCTGTTAAGAACGTTAGCAGCTTTTATTTGCTTAGTGTTTGCCATTGAACGTGCCAATGCTTTTGTGTATCGAGTGCTGATTTTGTCGTAAAGGTTATCCTCTACAGCTTCTTCAGTTAATGAGAAAGCTAAAGCAATAGTTTCGTGAGTGTAGCGAGCAGTGAAAGTTTCTTGTGCTGATTCATAGACAACACCAGATCCCTCCGGTTTTACTTCTGCATTACCAAACCCACCTAACATTACTTCTTCCTCGAATGCACGATCAGAACTTTCAGAATCGAAAATTTCTGTGTGCTGGTTTTCGTATCGGTCATACTCTAATCCGAACAGAGCGTTCAAGCCAGGTTCGAGCTCTTTGACCAATTGCATTCTTGAAATTGCCATTTATCTCCTCCTAACTATTACGTTCCGGTGATACCAGTCGAGCTAAACTTGACATGTTCATTCCACATGACATACCAGTTAGCATTATCGGCTGTAGCATCATCGTTCTCTGGATCTTTTGTAATCCCAATGATTTTGACCTGCAAGCCAGCTGTAGTATTTTCAGAACCACTATCAATTTCTGTCACAGACAGACCATTAACAGTGCTAGAAGTACCAAGCACAGAATCAGTATTTTTACCGATATCTGTTTTAGCTATAGTGCCATCACATTGAGCCTCGAAAAGAGTGTACGGATCATCATAGATATACGCGTCAATTGTAGTACCGCCAGAAATGGAACCTGAAGCGGTTACATTTACTTGACTGTAATAATTGGACCATGTAGGTTTTTTGCTAGTTGGGTCAATATAGAAGCAACCGTTAAAAACACCAAGATTAGTAGAGCCGGAAGCTGTTCCAGCAATTACTAAACCCGAAGCCTGCATTACGTGATCACCCTTAAAAATGGATGTCGCATAATTGTCTCCGATAGTGTACAGGGTAACCCCTGCGTTATTAACGCCACTGCCAACTTTCCCAATAGGTCTATACCCAAAGGCCGCGTCAACATTAGCCATGATTTTATCCTCATAGTAATATAAGTTTATACCACACCCCTCATGGGTGTAATAAAATTTTGTAACTTATGGGGAGAAAAACTAGTTCTTCTTACCGCCACCAAAGGTTACGCGAGAGCTTCTCTCATTTGAGATCGGCATGCTAGGATGTTGGTCCTTCAAAGGATCGTTTGCGATTGCGTCGTCTTTATCCTGCGTTACTTGTGCAAAATGAGCTTCGCGTTCCTTAACGGTTTCCAATGGAATCCTTGCTAGCATTAAACCTCCAACAGCTATAACACCGTTATATCTACCTGTATCAATTGAGGGCCATGAAACATCAGGATATTCGTCAGCTCTGACAAATTCCCATCCTTCGCGTAGTCTAGCGGATACATTTTTTTGATCCATTTGTCCTACAGATTCAGCCCTTATCCAGCGGTGTTTAAAACCGGCTGGCGCAGGTGGTGCGTCTAGTTGTGATGGTGGAGTCCACGGTTTCCTTCGTTCGGTTTTAACTCGGGTTTCGGACTCGCGTGATGGTAGTTTTTGCGTTTGTTTTGTTTTATCTATCATATGCCTACTCCTTCACGTACTTCGCATATTCGCTTAGCGGCACACCTAGTTTTTTTGATATGGCTACCTGTGATGGTGTGAGTCTCACAGTACCTTTGCGCGCCGTTACGGGTCCACCTCTATTAACAGAGGCAACCGTTTGAGTCGGCGTTGAACTTTGAAACTTATGAGGAAAATTATCCTTCATTCGTTTATCTAATTCATTATAGTATGTTTTTGTCGAAGGGTCAACACCTTCTTGCACTAGATTACGATGAATCGAGAACGCTGTCAAGGTCATAGGTTCATCCTTCCCGAACCACTCATTTTTCTCAGCCCAGTCCTCTGCCTGTGGATCTGGAGGTGGTGGGGCCTGTTGAGCCTGTTGTTGAGCCTGTTGCTGCTGATATTGCTGTGCAGCAGGACTTTGCGCTGCTTTAGCCATTCTTTCACGCTGTGCAACAGTGGCTTTTGCCCTTTCCGATTCAACCGCCAATCTTGCTAAATCCTGTTGTGCGGCTATAACTGCATCCGCATCACCATTGTCCATGGCCACTTTAAGCTTGGCCTTAGTGTCCTCAGTTTCCGCTTTTACGCGCTGTTCATATTCAGCGATATATCCACGGTCCAAGCTTCCAGCCCTTTGTCTTAATTGCTCAGCTTCACCTTGAACGCCTTGCGCAAAGTCAATGGCGGCTTTTTCACGTCTTTCGGATTCTCTTAATCTCTTTGTTAACTTGTCTATACGGGATTGAACTTTTTTCCCGTAGTCTTCCATTTCTTCTGAAGATGCTGTTTCTTCAACTACTACTTCCTTTTCCTTAACTTCTTCTTTAGGGGAAGTATCTACGATTGTTTCCTTTTTATCGGATATCTCAACATCAACAGACTCCCCTTCTGCAGGAAGGTCAACCATTTTAGCGTCCGCTTCTGATTGTGTCTGTATAGTGGTTTCTGCAGGCATATTTTACTCCTGTTATCTGTATTGCAAGATATCCTCCGGGTCCTTTACCACGGCGATTATCTCGTCATCATTAAGTATCCTCACTTCACCACCCTCTATTCCAAATCTGGACCCGGCGTACCGACCGAATATAATCCAGTCATTTTTCTTGCACCACGGTCCGTCCGGAAATCTATCTTTATCTCTATAGGCATCAGGTCCAACTTTCAGGACTAAACCGGTAACGGTTGTATATCCCCTCTCCTCGATTGTCTCATCGGACAATATTATGCCACCCTTTGTCTTTCCTTGTCCCTTGTACGGGAGAATAAGAAGCCTCCATCCTGTGGGGTCAGGTAAACGATCCAGCACCTTATCGGTAGGTAGATGTTTTATATTATCGGTTGCTTCTGCTTGAATTTTTTTAAGAAAGCGGTTCTCTTTGTCTTCCGCCACCTTGTTATTTTTATCCGCCTCTATTGATAAATCTTTTTCTTCGAGGGCAAATTTACGTTTCGGTATCTCCATCTTCTTTTTTCTGCAGGTCCTGTATTTCCTGTTCCATTATGTTATAGGCCTTGAATTCACCAACTGATTTATTATACATATCCCAGCTGTGAATGCCATTGGCGATAACTGTTTTTAACTGTTCCTTGCGCTCCCTAATCCTTTTTAGAATCAGGTAAACAGTGGTTTCGTCTTTCATTCGTGCGCATTATACACGAAATTTCAAATTTTATCAAGCCTGTTCTTTCTTTTCTGGTTTAGATTGTCTCGTTCCACCTACGTACAGTCCAAACCACGCTGCTCCGGCGCCCACAATGACAGAAACAAAGGCAGACTGTGCGTTTGTTGGGTCAGGTAGCGCCATGAACCATTCTGTAGTCCTGTAAAAAGAAAATCCATACAATGTAATTAATAGACGCGGAAATATTCTCCACGCTGTTAATCTTTGTGGTGTGATCATTTTTTCTTAAATAATCCTTTAACACCTGGAGCCATTCTCACACCCATGCTGACACTGCAGCTTAAATACAAGAGATGTTTATAATAATCCGGCAATTTATGAAGTGCCTCAAAGCCTCGTTCCACGTGCTCCGTCATTCCAGGAATGAATACTAAAATTGCGGGGATCATTAGGGCAAGCAAAACGAATTCGTCTTTCCAGCTCCCCTTCATTTGATCAACAGCAGATGCTTCCCACGATACTTCGCCGGCGATCTGTTGCTGTTTCAACTTAGTATTAGCTTTTATTTCCGTTAGCTTGTTCTCGGCCTTCGCTTTCTTGGTTTCTATGAAACCGGAAACCGCCTGTCCGGCGACGCCCAGTAATGGTTTAATTAATAACTGTAACATTCTATTCTCCTACTAAACTGACTATACCACCTCTTGCAATATTTGCATAGCGTGGTTTTGTTACACCGGAGCCGAAACTCGTAATTAATCGCCTTAATCCTTTAGGGTCGAATACTCCTTGTCTCATTGCTCCAGAAAAAATTCCTTTATTTAATGCTTCCGATACATCAGCGGAATAGGGATCTGTCATTTCTCCAAAAAATCCTGACTGCTCCATTCCCCTTTGGGGTAATCCAGCTTGTAAAAATCTTAATTTATCAAATGTCTCTTGTCGTGGGTCGTAATAATCTGTTTCAAAAAATTGTTGTCCTCCTCCTTCTCCATGATGAATATTAATAACATTAGGATTGCCCATAACATCATAATAATCATCTAAACCACCAGGAAATAAAGTATTTTCTGCTAACCATTGCTGCGCATATTCATTTCCAGCAGCAGCCAGTTGACTCATGTCTTCAAATTGTGACCAAGTAGTTGTGTAAGGCTCATCAGTCTCAACAGCTTCATTACCACTAACAAAACTTCCTTCAGCAACCATTGACATTAGTTCATTCGGAACAGTTGTGCTTCCTGGAGTATATCCAAAGAATGCAAGTGTATCTGGATCCATAGTTTGTAATGATTCCCAAATAGCTGAATTTGGATCTACATTAGTAGATGCATATCCTGTTACACCTGGAATAGCTTGTCCAGGCCCATAGATTTCTTCATGGGGAGTATAAGTATCCTGATTATTTTGATTAGCTAATGAAATTGCAAGAGCATCATCAATTGCGTCTTGTTCAGCCGCAACGTCTATAATTGGTGTTGGTGGTGGTTGATTCGCACCGCCAGTTCCTTGTCCACCAAAATTAGGTGTTCCTGTTGAAATAGGTGTAGTTACTTGAGGGGGAGGTGGTTGATTATTGCCACCAGTTCCTGGTGGTCCGAAATTAGGTGTTCCTGTACTTACTGGAGGAGTTGTGGGTGTACTAATGGTCCAAGGTACCCCATAATCTAGATGAGGATTGGGCATGATTAATCGTAAAGACCTAGTCTTCCTTTATTCCACCATGGATCTATTTTCTCTTCTTCCTCTCCACCAGGATTAGCGAAATTCCTTCCTGTAAACTGATTAAAGTAATCTAAATCTGCAATATTAGGTGTAATAGGATCATCATCAAATGGCCCTAATTCTACTGATATTAAGGGTAAAGGTCCTGTATATCCTTCTCCACCAGGATTAGCGAATCCTCTTTCCCCTAAAGCCTTCTCTGAAGCCAGACCTATATTAGTTGGCTCTCCATAAAGCCTGTCCGTTAAAGGTGACTCATACATTCCACCAAAAGGATCAACGAGTGGAGAATATGGCGCTAGCTGTCTTTCGTCAGGATATTCATAATCTTCCGGGAAAAAAGGAAAAGAAGGTTTTTCTGTTATTTTTGGTTCACCATATAAATCATTGGAAGTGTCTTCCCACAGTTCACCTGTGGTGTAGTAGTCATCCTTATTGGCTATATCGTCTTCAATAGACCCTCCCCTTAAATCAGCCGTAATATCCATATCCGGAATTGGTCCACCTGCTGCTCCTATAGTTTGACCTGGACCTGCATATTCAGATCCTTCTCCATATCCAAGAAGATTAGTCATAATGTCATAACCTGGAACATGTTTTCCTGTTCTTCCTTGTCCTTTATAGACGTCTCCAGTATATCTCGAACCTTCGCCTACGCCAGTATATTTGCCTGGTGCATAGTCTTCAAATCCTTTTACCGCAGCAAGCCTGTCTGAAGTTTGTTTGTTTCTCCAAGCTGTTTCCGCTGTCGCTAGATGCTGATCCCGTGTTTCACTGTCCTGCGCCATAGCGGCAAGATTTAAGTATTTTTTTTCAAAAGCTTTCTCGTCCTCAGTCATCATGGATCTTTTATCTTTTTCCCATTCTTTGTGACCTGCAACTCTTCCTAAGTCATCTTGATAAGCTTGGTGTAATCGTGAGCCACGCATAGCACCGGAAACTAAATCTCCAAATTTTCCCATCATCTCCAAACCAGGATGAACAAATTTACGGCCTTTTGCTTTTGCAGTGTTGTAAATTCCTTTTGCGTAATTTCCTACACCACGTGGTGTAGCCGCAAATCGGTTCTTAGCGATTTGCTGTCTCGTTGGAATAGGTCCTCCTGCTGGCCCAAAACTTCTTCCTGTTCTTCGACCTAATCGTTGTTGAGCTCTGCTAGGGCCACGAGGTCTTGAGATACCTGTTCCTCTGTACGCTGTATCATCAGTCATACGCTGTCTAGCCTTATTCCAATCTATTGCCATTTTAACATTCTCCTGTTGCTCAGCCCTATACGCCTGGTATAATTACGGCTTTAAGCACAATCAATACAACAATTGCTACTATGCCGGCCTTTATCCAGTCACGCATTCCCCAATCATTCCATTCCTTCAAGTGTGCCCAAATATCTTTCAGTAATTTCATATTTACCTCCTGTATTTAGTGAATCGTAGGCTTCTCATGTTGATCAACCTGTAAATAAATTTCGTCGACCATTATAAACGAATCCAGCATAACTTCAAACACTTTCTGTGCCTCTTTGGCCCCAAGTGCGTGTATGTACAGATTTCGCGTAACAGCCATTAAACCAGCTGCAACAATAAGTTGATCTTCTGGTTTTCCTTTAATCTCTTCTACTACTAGCTTTTCAGCTTTTTGCATAACTTCGGTTATCTTACTTAGTTTTTGATTTTCCATTTGCTTTCCTAGACGCAGATCTCTCCCTCATTCCGGCTATTTTTTCATTGCTTCTGTTTTTAGCGGCATCTCGTAATGACGCCACATCTTCCTTGATTTCAGCGGTCGTGTCTTTTTGACCTTCTTTCATAAGACCAAAAGATTCTTTAACTATGCCTAATTCATTACCACTCTGCATCTTTTCTCTTTCCAAGTCAAGCTTTTCTGCATCAACGGCTGTTTCCATAAGCATCTTGGTTTGATCATGCTCTCCTTTTTGTTGCAGTTCAGCAGCTTTAAGATCAATTTCTTGTTGTTTAAGTTTAATCAGTGGATCCTTATCTTCTAATCCACTTCGTTGTTGCTCTTCAGCAGCCATGTTTTTAATCAATTTCGCTTCCAAATCAGAAATTGCAGATTCTTTTTGAATCACAAACTGCTGTTGCATTTGCTGTATTTGTTGTTGAATCTGTGGATTCTGCGCTGCCTGCTGTTGCATTTGTTGAATCTGCTGTTGCAATTGCTGTGTTTGCTGCTGCATTTGCTGTTCAACCTGTTCCGCTGCCATGATCGCAATATGCTGCAATATATGCGCTTCCATCATTGCGTAAACCTGTACATTAATTTGAACCGGTCTTGTAAACATGAATTCAGCGTGCGCCTCTATGTGCGCCTTGTGGTTTTGTTGTGGAAATGCTTTTGGATCTGTTCCACGCATTGCCTCTGAATTTTCAGTGGCAGGGCTTTTGGGTGGTGGATTTCCTGGATCCGGTTTTAGTAACGCGTCAATGTTATCAACATCCAACGCTTGGTAAACTCTTCTGTATGCTTCACGTAAATTATGTAACGCTGGGTTAGCCGTCGCCATTTGCAACTGCTGCTGTGCCAGCATGACACGCTGTGACATGGAAAATATGTTTGGATTGGATACTGGTAAAATGTCAACACGGTCATCAAAATCCGCTTGCTTGATCGTTCTGTTTCCACCCTTAACCATGTATGGATATTCTGGCGGAAGGAACATTTTAACGCAACGCGCAAGTAAATTAAATTCAACACCTTGTGCGTAATGCAATCTTTTATGGATTGCGCTCATCACTTTTGTTCCGCGTTCCAGTAAAGCGAGTGTAGTTCCAACTGGGTTCTGTTCATTTCCTTCACCCATCTTCATGTCCGCAATTGCCGCAAATGATTTACCCGCGTCAACGCAGAATCCTAATAAGGCAAACAGAACCTGTGATGGTTCCTTGTATGGAAGTGGTAACAGTGATTCCCTAATTGACGTTCCTGTTACGTCAACATCACGAAATTCACCCGGTTGCAACGGTTCGTCATGATCACGTATGCGCATGCCGCGTGCCTTGAAACCTGCTGGAAGATTGGCAAGAGTACCTGCATCAATTAACTGCCGCAAAACACTTGTTGCAGTTCTTGACAATCCGCCAAGCATGTGGATCAGGCCAAATCCATAGAAGCCTAATCCTGGGAGGAACTTGTAGTGTGTAAAATAGTCTACGCGGTTTCTTAACTGGTCCTGCTGGTTCCAGTTTCTTTTTATTGAAAGTATTTTTGTTGAATATTGATCAATTGTGATAACGTAAGGAAGCTTAATTCCACTTTGGTCCTCGAACCCCGGAACATCCGCGTCAACATGCATTTCCAACAACACGTGTTCATCATCCTCGGATGACAGATTATCACTTACGCCGTGCAATTCATCAGATTTCTCTTTAACATCATCTATTGAAACTGTACCTGCCGTAATTGGTATATCGCGGTAAAATCCGCTTACTTGCTGCTTTCTGAGCGCGTTTGAGTCAACTTTTGTTGCGTGTGTAATTCTTACGGCATCTTCCAATGAAGATGCCATGTAATTCACTACACAGTCTTCACTTGAAACAAATTTTGAAACTGGACGACCCAATACAGAGTCATGGTATGTTTTTTTGAATGCTGAGCCGGATAAAGGCAAATAAAACAGTAATTGGTCCATGTCCGGGTCATATTCTTTCATAACGTGCGTAATTTGATAATTCATGAAATCCTTTACGCGTTTTGCCTGTTCTTCCACTTGTGGTGTAATTTCACCAACTATTTCCGTATTAACGGGTCCTGCTGGCGGTAAAAGCTCCTTATACGCCTGTGCCTGAAACTGTGTTGCCGATTCCGCCAATAGGGGATGAATCACGCCGCTTGCCCCTTCAAAAGGCTGTGTGCGGTCGTCATACTTAAATCCAAGCATGTCCAATCCTTTGGTATATGTTTCTTCCCAATCTTTTCTTGATTGCTTGTCCGATTCATATGATCCAATCAATTTATCCGATAATTTTTGAAGATCCCCTTCTTCAAGATATTCAGCAAGGTTTGCGTCAAACGGAATCTGTGACTGGTCGACTGGCGCGTTTGGATCCGTGTTTATTTCAGCTCCTCCATCCGGTAACTCAGTAATTTCAACATTAGGATCAAGGTTAACTTGTTTATTCGGTAATTGAACTTCCGTTCCACCACCAGAAATCTCCAGTCCATCATTGAGCGCTTCAATTGCCTTTTCTATTGCACCGGAAGCAGGCATTCTTGATTTAATAGCCATTTTACTTCTTTACCATTTTTTTATTAACAATGCCACCTTTTTTATATACTGGAATTGTAGATTCACCAGGAATGCGCTGTCCTGTGTTTATATCGCGCATTTCAATTAAAGGGATCTTCTCCCACGTATATCCGTTCCCGTCAACTATTGTTGTGTCTTTAAACTTAAATCCACTCTTCTTGGCAATTCTTTTCATCGCACTTACTCCTATTTCATCGTACCACTTATCCCCGCCTTTGGGAATGTTGCCATGCGCCTTTTTCATCTTTCCAGTGGATAATCCTATTCCATCATACCCCTTATCAGATGCCATCTTCATTAATCCCTGTAAAATCACTTTCGCATAGTTCTCTGACTTCTTGAATGGAGCGTCTGGATGAACTTTACCACTTTTACCTGTTAATTCTTCTTGCTTTTGCACTTTTTTCTCTAATTTCTTTATATCTTTCACCAATTTCTTCAATGCCGTCTCAATATTCTTTAATTCAGCCACATTTTCCGGTGATTCACGTTCAACGCGTGATAATTGTAAAATATTATCTTTTCTAAGCCTTGTTGACTCCAAAGTTTGCTCTTTTTTAGCTAATTGCGCAGCAAAATCGCCCATTTCAGCCAAAACATCACCCTTATCTAGCCTTGGAGCGTATTTATAGCCTTTTTGCGCCACTTGTTGGTGTAAATCGGACTGTATTTCCTCCATGAGCAGGATCTTCCTGCCACTTTCATCAATTCTTTCACTAAAGCGCCCCCATCCAAAGGGTGAGTTTCCTGCATTTCCCTTAAAAACCTCTCCGGAAAAGTGTCCTGCCTTGTATGTTCCTTCCTGCGCCCTTACGGCACCTGTATCAAAGTTAAAATAGAACTTTAATTCACCGTATCCTGAACCGCCAGGGATGAACTGTGTTCCTTCGTGCGCTGGAGTTCTTTTGCTTTTAAAAAAGAATCCCCTTCCCTCGCTCATGTCGCCCAAACGGTATAGCATTTTCTTTGTCCAGAAAGGAATTGGAACATCGCCTGTCATTACCTGCCGATCAAAAATATTTAACGCCTGATATAGCTGCTTAAACGCTTCCTCTTCCGGAATGTTTTTAGCCACCGCAAGCCTTGTTACATCTTCCGCCGGAACGAGATTTTTTAAAACATTCATGTGATCACGTTTTACAATGTCATTTGTTCCGTGGTATATTCTTGGAAAAGCGCTTTCCCACATTTCCTTGAAATGCTGTCCCTTGTGAAGTTCAACCTGTTGTCCACCATAACCTTCTTTCAGCAAAGGAACCATGTCCGCATCCTCGCCAGTTCCAACAGCCTTGTTCGTTCCTCGCATTGTATTAATGATATTTTCACGGATCTTCATTCCCGTTGCGTCCTGTGGTGGCTGGTGCAACGCCGTCAGCAGCCTTGGATCATTGGATAACACCTTCAGGTTTTCCAGTTCCGGACGGTGTCCCCTGGATTCACGAACCGCTGTCAACATTTTTGTAATGTCATTCGCGCCGCGTGATACGGGTTCCGCCATCGCTATGTCCATGTCAATCTTCGGCATCTCCCTGTTGTATGTTTCAAGGAGCTCGGTTTTCGATAATTTTCTTTTTGGATCCGCTTTCGCGATATTCGTCAGCAACGCCTCAAGACCAAATTCGTCAAGCTCCGTTGCGGAAACTCCAGGCTTGTTCTTTATTGTACCAAGCCATTGTTGCGCACCCATGTTTACTTCCGGCATGTCCTCAATCGCGTTCACTGTTGATAGAAACATCGCCGGCTTGTCTTCCACCGCTTGCCCTACTGCAATGTCCGTCGCCTTCTCGGCCTTGCCAACTGACTTCACCATGTCGCCAACCCGGGCCACGGCCTTAGGTGCTTTAGACAATGCGCCAAACAGGCGTGCAAATCCACCAATGGCGAATTTTTGTCGGTTAATGCTTTCCTGCGGGTCTAATAATGGAAGTCCTTCTGGCATGGGTCCTCTTGTTGGTGGTATTGTATCACTTAAGTCTGAATTAATCAAGCCACCTTTGTTATAGGATATTCCCTCATAAGTAATGGGCGTGTTAAATCCTTCACTCTCAAAATATTCTATCATTTCTAAATTTTTTTCTTTTCTAGCTTTTGCAAGTCCTATTTTTTTCATCCATCGTTGGAGAGCTGGCCAATTCATTTGTCTTCCAAGAGTCTCCCCCTCAACTTTTATCACTTCCCGTAATTTCCGTAGATTATTAAGATCTGTTTCAAAACTCCATTTTTTTCTTTCAGGGTCTTTTTTATAAAAAAGTCCTGAGCGTTTAGTATTACGTTTATTGTAAGTTATGTAATATTGTTCAGGGTCCCCACTTACAATGGCATTATATAGTCTTTTATCTATTTTATTCCGTTCTTTATAAAGATTAGAAAAACCTAAAGATAAATTCCATGTTTTAGGATCAGCTGTGCTTCTAACCCCTTTTCCTTTGTAGGGCATATGGCTAGCGTGAACTCCATAACCCAAAGGAAGTACATTTTCAACATCCATGACTTTAGGGTCAATCCCCAATATTCTACCAAGATCATTTCTTAGATATTTAATTCCCTTGCTATATTTTTGAGAAACTTGAGTTCTTGTATCCCATTTCTTGGAAAAGTCAGGATATCTTCTTGTCAATGTTGCGAGCAATGTTCCAGGAGTCTTTTCTACCCTTTTTACATATTCCATCCATCTATCGCGTCCTAATTTATCCTTTACTCCCCTTAAATGGTGCTTCATCAAAAAAAGGTCGTTACGATCTAAATTTTCATAATTCTTTCTTAAAGTTTTATCTATTAAAGCCGATTCTCCTCCTTTGTGAAATCCCCTTTCAATATCCCATGCCTCTCTTACTTTGCTTAAAGGCAGAATATTAGTTCCAAATCTTTTATTATAATCTTCTATGACCTGTATTACATCATGAAAGCGTTTATCTTTTGGATCACCACGTGTCTCTAAAATTGCTTTAATAAAATTCTTCGTTCTCAATTCTTGGGTATGGGCTGGGGAATCGCCTTTTATTTTATTAAAATTATCTCGAGCTAAAACACGCTTTATATCCTGCAAATTACTTTCCTTTAATTCCTTAGAAAATCCTTTACCCTCTTGACCTATTAGTCTTTTGGCCATGAAATTCTTAAAGTTATTCTTGGTCTTAAGAGGAATCCTCTTATCCGCTAATATCTTATCCCTATATTTACCAAATAATTGACTTTTATTTTCACTACGAAATTTTTTAAAAGCTTCACTTGGATTGACAGGATCCTGAGGGGTAGCGAACTCTTTTGTTATAAACTTAAGGGATTCCTTGGTTATTGGAGTTTCTTGCGCCTCCCCAATTTTTTTCATATGAATTTTATGTCGTTGCTCCTTAAATTTTTCATATGGCTTAGGCTTTACCGCCCATTCTGCACGCTTTATAAGTTGTGCGGAAGATGTTCTAGCCTGCTGTGGAGTCATGTTTTCCATTACTGGTGTAATTTTGTTCTGGATTTTAGTGGCAATATCCAAGTCCTTTGTGGCAGACTCATAATCTGCAGTATTAATAATATCCGTTGCTTCTAATTCTCTATTAATTCCTCTTAGTACTGTTCCCTTCCCCCGTAATGGAGTATTTGTTAATCTGTCAACTGAAGTCCTTAAGACAAATTCTCCGTGCTTAGGATCAGTCTTGAATATTTTTTTTAAAACAGGAAGGTTTTCTAGTCTGGATCCAATTTCTCCTAAGCTTGCAATGCCTTTCGCAATCTTAGGTACTCGTGTTAGTGCGGCTAGAACCATTATTCACCGAACACGTCAAATGCCCCGGCCACTGGCACCGATGCAATGCCCGCAGTAACTGCCTTTCCTTTCGTTGGAGCGAACATGCTTTTATCGCCTTTCAGCCATTTACCACCCTTAAGAAGGGATTTTATTCCGTGCACTCCACCAAGAACTGTTCCGCCAACCATTCCCGCCATTTGTGATTCCGGATCCCCGTACAAGTTAAGATTGTATTCATGCTCCGGTTTGGCGCCGAATCCTTGCTCACCAATCATCCTTGTTAATGGATTCCATGAGTCCTTAAGATTGACTGCCGAGTGGCGCATCATGGACCCCTGTCCATCGTTATCAAACTTGAAGATGCCGTAGTTTGGCATCTGCAGGTCGCCGTGCTTGGTCCAGGCAAGGTTAACGCCCATTGGAATTTCCTTAAAATTTTTAATGTAATAAAAATCGTCATCCTCGTACCAGTCATCCTGCGTTAAGTACTCTTGCTCCAGGTTTTTTACTTCAGAGGTTGCAGCGTCCGCCACTTCCTTGTTTCCCTTGTATTTTTTCTCAAGATCAGAAAGATTAACAACGTCCAGTCCAAGGGTTTGGTTGAGATGATCAATGACTTTCTTTTCATCTAGGGCATAGTCTTGTTTGTAATTTTCAAGGTAACTTATTATGTCAGGATTGTTTCTTTGGTTTTTTGAAATCTTTTGAAAATCAGCAGCCTGTAAGTCTGTTGTAAAAAGAGTATTGGCATAGTCATACAGTCCACTGTATTCACCTACAGGATTTATAACAGTCTCCGCTATCGGAAGTGTTTCTACAACAAAATCAGATACGGTTTTAGCGAGATTATATCCTGTCGCTACCGTATCTCCGAGCATGCCATATTTATTTTCACCATCCGGAATGGCTTCTGGATTTATGTTTTTATTGGCAACACTTTCCTCTACGGTATGTGTTCCCCCACCTGAAAAGTCCTTAATTAAGCTTGGGTCACGTAAGTGCCGTGTGCTTTCAAGTAATTTTTGATAATTAACAGCCATTAGTAGTATTTCCTCCTGTTATCCCTAATGCGCTCTTCGTCAGCAAAGTCATCCTTCAGTTCCACGTAGTATCCCTGCCGATAGCGCATTAATGCCTGTGTTGTGCTATCAACGTAATCGTCATGGTCCCCAAAGGGAAATGCTGCACACTCCTCGATAACTTCTTCTGCCCAACGCCTGTCTACTGGAGCGTAAACCGCTCCTGATTCGAATATAGGTGCGACACTGTTTACCCTTGAGTGTTTATCATTTCCCTTCGACGGTGTAAAGTTAATTACGGGGACCCCCGCCTTTTGGAGCTCGTGGGTCAATGGAAGGCCGCTCGCCTTCGCTTCCACAAGCACCATTTCCGGCTCCCAGTACTTGTATTCCTCTTGCGCCTTGACTTTTAGTTCAGGAAAATTCCATCTTCCCCTCTTCGCGTCAAGAAGAATAATGCATGGCTTTCCACCCTCATTTGGCTGGAATACACCCCATGTTGTTATGGCCGAGTAATCGGCTGTCTCTTTTGACGAGAACGCCGTGTCATAAGACTGTATAACATACTGCAGATCAGGAATCTTGTCACTGTCCCATTTTTTCCACCACTCACGCTTTATGAGCGCACCCTCCTCGGAGGTTGGTGCCTGCATCCACTGCGCGTTCCATTTGGTGACGGGAATGGACGCCTTGACACGCATGAGACCGTCCAGGTCCCAAAAATTTCCCCACATGGGCTTGTCCTTGATGATGGCAGGAAACTCAACAACTTCCCAGTCATCCGTCATTTCATTCTTGCCTTGGGCCTCGAGCAGCTTTCCAGTGAGGTCCTTTACGGACCATCTGGTCATGACCAGTACTATGGCTCCACCCGGCTGAAGACGCTGACGAGGACCAGAAGTATACCATTCATAATGAGACTCAAGCACAGTAGGGCTAAGAGCGTCCTGTTCGGAGTGAGGGTCGTCAATAATGAGAAGATCAGCACCCCTACCAGTAATAGCGCCACCGACACCAGCAGCAAAATACTCGCCTCCATGATTAGACTCCCAACGGCCTGCCGCCTTAGAGTCCGCTGCCAGTCCGACGCCTGGAAAAACTTTTTCATATTCCGTTGATTCTATCATGTTCTTCGCCTTGCGTCCAAACCTGATTGCAAGTTCTCCTGTATGCGTTGTCTGAATGAGCTTGGCCTTTGGATGACGGCCCATGAAGAACGCCGGAAAGAGATGTGACGCAAACTCTGATTTCGTGTGCCTTGGTGGCATGTTGACAATAAGCCTTTTAAGCTCACCATTGGCAATACGATTAAGCTTTTCAGCATAGATCTTATGATGCTTTCCCTCAATGAACTCAGGCCAAACAGTCTTGACAAAAGTAAGAAAATCACCTTGAATCTTTTCACGCTTGTCATCCAAGGCATTCTTGAGAATCAACTTCAGCGTATTCGTATCTAAGGATTCTAATTTAGAAACATTTTCCATTTTTTAAAAATTTTTTTAAGATTGGTATTATAACGTTTTTATACATGATTGTCACCCTCAGACTTGCCGAAGAAAAAATAAAAGAGTCCCACTTTCAAAGGGGGGGGGATACCCCCAAGACTTTGCGGATTGCGGACAGTGTAGCGGGCGCGAGCCCTAGCGAGCGCGAGAGCCCGGGCGCCTGCGACAAAATGCCGCGCGACAAAGTGTCGCACCCCTACATCTTGTGTTGTATTCTTGCAACACCACTAAATACCCGGCCGACTTATCCACAGCTTATCCACAACTAATTGTAATTAGCTATTGCTATTACTGTCAATTAGTTTACTATCATAATTAGAAATAGAAAGGACTACATATGACAAAGTCTGAATTCAAACGCAAGGTTGGAATGGGTTTCTTCTCTTGCGAGTGGCGTAATAATTCAGGGTCTATCTCTAAAGTTAAAAGAGGTATTCTTGGTGGTTATGCTTGGCGTCACACTAACAATCCAGTTCCAACCAATGTTAAAGAACATAATGATTATGTTCTAGCATTTAGGGTTGGCAATGGATTACTTCCAGAGCATAGAAGATGGGCAAATATCAACCCATTAACTGTTACGAAAATCAACGGAGTTGCCGTATGAAATTCAATGTAATAACTTTAATTTGGTCAACAGCATTAGTGCTGTTGACTTTCCAATTATTTCTATTGGGTTATGATTGGGAATTCACAAACACAATCGTATATAAATTTGTTCTCTTATTGAATGGGTTTATGTTTGGTGTAGTAATAACAGATTGGACTACTAATGACTGATAATTTACCAATGATTACTTCAAATGGTACTGACATAGCACCTCTATTAAAAGAGATGATTGACCATTTAAAGTTAGAAAAAGAATTAGGCAACCTTGACAAGTTGGCTGATGTAAAAGTTCCAATGACTTCAAGTGCTGATTGGAAACTAATTTGCGGTGTGTTATGCAATTCAATAGTTGAATGGGCTTCACAAAACAGAAATGAAGGGGGATTAGAATTAATCAAGCATATGCAAGGTGATATTGGATACCTAGTCAAAAGATTGGGTCTAGTGGAATAAGTAGTAGTCCACTTATAAACCACGATAAAGGGGGGATTTTTCCCCCCTTTTTTTACGCCCAAATTCCAGGAAGTCAGGACTGATGTCCTGGCGTCCCGGGCGATCCAGGAAATAACTGGGGAAATCATTGGAGTTTCACTTGGAGTTTGTCAGGAGCTTGAACGACAGGCGCCCCGGTCGTTTAAACCTGGCCTGTGGATAACCTGTGGATAAGTGTGGAGTTTGGGGAGTTTGTGAGAGGACTTACAGATATGACTACCATGCCTCTCATCTCAATATAGTCATTCATACGCTTCCTCTGAATATACTATACTAATATTGGGTGGGATATCACTAGGTAAACCGTTTTAACACCCAAATTCTTATGCTCGAATTGTGGTAAAGACCACGCTTCTGGTCAGTTTCCTAACTGTTCCGCAAAACGAGAAACAGATGTAACACTCTATTTCTATTCTCATAATACTACGAATCCAAATTCAAAGCAACAGCCAATTCAAATATCTTGTGGATAACTTTTCCGTGAACTTTTGCCCGGGCCCTGCGGGACATCCCATCATGGTCCTCGATCCGACTTCCCAGTCTTCCAGGAGTTTGGGAGTTTGAGCTGCATCAGCCCAGCAGCCACTGGATAACCAGGAGCAGGAGCAGCAGCTTCAGGGGAATTAATAACATAAAAAACGGCACAATACCTCAACTTTCTGTAGCCTCTTCAATTGTATAACACATCTCCTGTGAAGGCGTCAACCCGGGCCTCGAACTTTTTCGCGGAAAACCTGACCTTTTATACCAAAGGAAGTCCCGGCGCGCCCGGTGCGTCCCAGCTCCTGTCCTGAAGGCCAACAAAAAATGGCGGACTTCCGGGAGTTTGGGAGTTTGCGGAACGCTAACCAGGATCCCGGTAACCTGAAGGGTAATCCCAGCTCCAAAATAAATGGCGGAAATCCGGGAGTTTAAGAGATTGACATCTCGGAGTTTCCCGGCGCCCGCAGCGGACCCCGGGCGAACTTATCCACAGGTTATCCACAGGATACTCACAAGGGAGTTTGGGGAGTTTGAGCTCCCCAAATCTATGGTTTAATGTTCTTGTGGTCTAAATATATCTTTTATTTGTTGACCGAATCCTCTCTCGAGTTCCTCGGCTTGTGATTCTGCTCGCTTTGCGTTGCGTGTCATCACGGGAACAACCCCGTCATAATGACTCGCAATTCTATTTAATATGTCGTTGCTTTCTTCTAGGCTATTGGCAATCTTTTCCAATACCCTTATTAAATCTTGATCCATAGTTCTCCATTTCTAATTCTTAATGAATTGTCTTATTATACCATTTTCTTATCCACAATGCAACATCTCTTTTAAATTATTTTCCTGTCAGGACTGGCTGCGTCTCCCGGGCCCCGGTGAAACAGGACAGGCATCTCGATCCACGGATAAAATGGCGGAACTCCGGGAGTTTCGGAGCTTTGGAACGCCCGCTGCGTCTCCCGGGCGCCGGGCAACAGGATCCACGGATCAAAAATAAATGGCTGTTTTGCGGGAGTTTGGGAGTTTGAGAAAGTAACCAGGCGCCGGGCGCCCAGGACCACTGGGACTTATCCACAGGTTATACACGTTAATGGGGAGTTTGGGAGTTTAAGAGCTTGACAAGGTCCATGTCCGCGAGCCTTCCATGGTATAACCCGGGCACTTGGTCCAGGGTCATATGGCCTAGGTCCTTGGTTTTGCAGCCATGAAACAATTTGACCTCGCCTCCCTGAACCAGGCTAACAAGGATGTAGGACTGTGATCCCGCAACTGCGTGTTTCATATTCCAGGCAATTTGAAAGGGTGATAATGTTATTCGATTATTAGGTTGAGCTATCTTCAACTCAATTGTGAAAAATCCTGTGTCCCTGTGATAAATCAAACAATCCGGGAATCCTGGAGTAACATAACTTTCAAGGCGTGAAACAATATAATTACCATCGTCTAATAACGTCTTTACACTCTTCCAAAAAGTTGTTTCCGGCTTTACGGTCATACTTTGTCTTGTCTTTTACTATCCTCTGCTTGTACTTCGGTGATGTCTTTAGGTCCTTCGCTATCGGATTCCTCTTCGACCGAAAGGACAGTTTTATTTCCTTCTTTTTTAAATTCACCTGTTAATCCTAACTCCTTTAGTTGTTTTAAAACGTCTTCACGGGACATAGAATCAATACTTCCTGTCCTGATTTCTTTGCGGTCAATGTACAATCCTGCGGCCTGCCCTCGCAACCGCTCAGCGTTAACAGCAGCACTATAAGACTTTTCTTGTAGTGATTTCTCACGCAATCTTGCCAACTCCTGTACATGCTTGTTTAATTTAACCTCGTGTGTCTTTTCAATCTCAGCTCTTCGCTTGATAATAGCTTCTACAACCTTTGGGTATCTTTTACCATTTAATAGTTGAGAGGAAGTCACATTAGCTGATCCCTCTGAATATCCAGCCTGTCTTGCACATTCAGTTGGTGTCAACCTACCCTCATTCTCAGTGAATATCTTGACAAATATCTGCTGCTTGTCAGTCAATCCATCAGCCCTGATTGGATACTTTTTTGCCATATTTGTGGCACCACTTGTGGCACCACTTATTCTTCTGTCTACCATCCGTAAACCCCTGGTATAGTTATATTTTTACTCATTTTATTTTCTAAAAAACAAAAAAGTGCCTTGCGTCGTCTAGAGTAGTGACACATAGGTGCCACATAATAAAGCGTTGATATATAAGAATTAATCATCAAATGTGTCACTGTGGCACCAGTTTTGATCCCGGTACGAAAATAAAAAAAACATTTGAGCAAATATATCACTATAGACGCCACATTACAAAATAAAAATTGACCGATTCCTGCCATTTCCCCTTCCTATCCATCCCCTGTTGATCAGTTGGTGCACGAATGCGTGCACATGGGCCTTGGACCGCGAGCCCATAAGCTGTTTTATCTCCTCATACGACGGGGCGAACGAATTCGCCTCAATGTAGTCCTTGATGAGATTGTACACCTCCAGTTGACGTGGTGTAAGTCCTTTCTTATTTCCTGTCATACGTATTGTCACGCCTCCCCGGAAACTCATTGTATCCCTTGGCATCCGGATTGGGTCCGTAGTTCTTTCTTACATGCCTGTGCATCTCAGAGTTGCCCCACTCATTTATGACCTCACTGGTGATTGATTTTTCAAGGGTGTCCTTGAGCTGCTTTTCGCTCTCGTCCAGTTCCAGCCGCTTCGGTGCGTTCTTGCGAACGTACGTTGATATCCTTGACCACGTGATTATTATGCCGCTTTTCTTTGGCCTGAGATAGCCCTTTTCCTGGTCCAGGCGTGGAAGTTCCTCCTCCTTGTCAAAATGTTCCTTTATGAATTCAAGCACGTCCTCATCCTTCTCAAACTGCTTGACCACCTTCTCGATGACCTTCTTGTCCTGCCACAGGTTAATCTCGTACGTTGTCATTACTTGAATTTCTCCTTGAAATACGGCAATAGCCATTTGTTGTCACGAAACACCTGGGCAAGGCCATTGGTGATCGTATTGATCACCACTTCCTCCTTGTTCTCGCTGTCCAGTGGCTGTCCACCCTGCGTGAGTGAATTGATGTATGCCACCCCGTGAAGTATCTCATGCAGCAGCGTGTTCGCCTCATCAAGCGGTGATAACCCATTTTGTATGGTTATCTGGTTCTTGCGGTGCTCATACTCGCCGTAGCAATCGGATTGCTTCTGGAACGTGGACGTATCACGCTCGATTCTTATGTCCTGATAGCCAATTTTTATTTTCCTTTCCATCAGTTCAGCTTCTCGTTCCATTTGGCCGACGCCTCGGCGTACTTCTTCTGCATCTCGGCTTCATCAGTGCTGTGAATGTCAAATCTTATTTTCTGTCGATCGGCGTGTCCCTTGGCAAACTCATCAATGATTTCCATGAGCATGAGCGTTGGAAAGGTAACGCCGTGGACTTTCACGGCTGTTACCTTGTTCAGCGTCTGGTCAAAGGTGTCACCCTCACGCTCACAGTCATTCAGAATCTTGTTCATCCTTGACGCCGCCTCTATCAGCTCTTTCATTTTATGTAAGCGCCATTAGTCTTTTTGTATATGTGAAAGAAGACCTTGTCTTCATCACGTATGCGGTAGTTGTTGATCTCATTAATAAGATCCATGTACAGCTCAGTGGTGGGACGTTCAGTCATCATCTGCCTGCACGACGGTTTTTTCAGCTGATTCATGAATCTGTCAACATCAAACCTGGTATCACGCATGGCAATCACCAAGGCCATGACAAATTTTCTAACCTTGTAGAGGTCAGTGTAATTTTTAAGACTGGTAATGAAATCAGCTTCCCTAATGGCCTGTGTTAAGTTTTTAACGGTGAATTTACCGTCTTTAAATGCCCTAGTAGTGCTGCGTGTGTACATGGGCTTCTTTGACAGCAGGTCAAAGCAAACCGTGTAGGGTAGGTCATACTTGTTCTTGAACCACTGAAATACGTGGTAGGGACCCCTAGTGTTGTTGACTCTTATTTCCTCTGCAATGAAGGATGCGAGATACTGGTAAAGTTTCCATCCACGCTGCGCCTGGTTGATGCAGCGTACCTCCTTCAGTCCAATATCCCTATCAAGTACGACGTAGAATACGGGCTTGCCTAATTCTTTCGCTGCGGCCAAACGGTGCTGCCCGTCAAGAACGACAAGATTGCCGTCCTTGTCCCTCTTGACAAGAATGGGTATGGGTAAATCCACAACCTCTTTCATGGATAGCACCATCTTCTTCAAGTCTGCTGGTTCGACATTCCTGTTGCCTAACAACAGGGTAAATTTGTCATAGTCTGTAGTTTTATGAATTCTCATTTCTGATTCTCCTAGACATTTACACCCTTCACTGGACTGTCCAGTGTAAAGTGTACATTAAAGGCAAGCGACCTTCGCTCACCTTTTGACCTAAATGGATACACCTGGTGTGTAAGCCATGAAGGAAACAAATAAAAATCTCCAACCTCCGGTTTCGCGATGTAACTATGCCTCGCAAAATGATTTGGAATGGATCCCAGAAACTCCAGGCATCCAGCTGTTGGATGGTGGTCTTCCTTTTCATACTCAGCGTTAAATCCTGGTGGTATCTTAAGAAACGCGACACCGGACAGGTTTGAGTCATGAATGTGCATCGGATTGAAATCACCGGCATACTGTGACACGACCCACACGCGAAACGCAACCTTGCTGCCGTCAGCCGGTTCCTTGTCAATCGTGTGCTTGTAGTATGTCTTTGACATCGTAATGAGAAACTCCGCAAGATTTGGAACCCTGTTGTGGTCAATGGCAATTTCCTTTTTGACATTGCCCGCAAGATTGTGGGACCAGTCGTGTTCCTTGCTCAGCTTGTCGTCATGAAGGATTCTGTCAGCTTCCGCGTTCAGAAGGTTGGTAAATCCCTGTGGCATTTTGGTCTTCAGTATGCTTGGACCAAAAGGCTGATAGATGTCGTATTGTAATTCTTGATTAGTCAGGATCAGTTCCTTCCCAACCTACATCAGCGTATTCCGGCATGTTGATATCTTCCTGATCTTCAATGATCTCGTTGATGTTGTCAATAATCGCTTCTTCCTTTGCGTGCAACGCCTCTAGCTTATCAAGTTGCTTCTTGATTTTATCCAGTGGTGTTTGCTTTTTTCTTGCTTTTTTCTTCTTTTTCTTCGGTCCCATAGTTACCTCCTATAGTTTTTCAATTTTATCAATCCACTCCCTAATGAGCGGCTTTCCCAACTGCATTGGACCCTGCAGGTATTGTCCTGATCCGTCCTGTGATACATATTTCAGAGTGCGAATCATCGCATCCTCCTCGTTCTTAGCCCGTATTGTATAAGAGAATGTATATTCCCTTTTTGTAACAATGCGGTAGGTATTCTTCTCCTCGCCTTTCTCAACGTGGAACGTATCCATGCCGCCAATTCGTTTCTCAATCTTCCCTTCCTGCGGACGCTCGAAGGTGACCTTTGGTTTCCTGTATTCCCTTGCGTCCTTGATTGCCTCCGCAGTTCTCTTTGCACGAATCTTATTTCGCTCGGACTGTATGTGCTTTTCCTTCTGCTCATTCACAGGTACTTGTCACCGTATTTTGCGACATGCGCACGCGCACGCCTTAAGTAATTTTGTATGCCAAGTTTCCATCCCATGAAAAAAAATACACCGCATAATGATCCCAGGCACATTCCAAATAAAAAAGTTTCCAATAAACTCATGACATCACTCCTATAATCCAAAGTGTTCCAAAGAACACCAACGCAAACGTTGCTGGTTCCATTCTATCTCCTTAACTGTTTAACTTCATCAAAATGATCTTGACGCCTCATGTCATCAAGCGCATCCTCCATCCCGAATTCGTAGCGGCGCAACAGGATCGTCATGACCCTGTCCCACCTTCTACGGTCGAGCAACTCTTGTGTTGTCCTGGGCGCTCGCAGCACGAACTTCCCAAGACGTTTCTTTTCCTTTAGCAGTCTGCTGTACAGGCTCATATGCCAAGTCCCCACGCAAGCAGGTATCTGCATACCAAAATAAAAATAAGTACCTTAACCGGTAAAAACAAAAACCACATCACGTTCGCACCGCTATGTATTCATAGTCCAGGTCACCGTGTCTTCGCTGCACGAGCGTGACGACGCTGCTGTGGTACGCGTGCATGACACGCCGCTTCAGGCTGCCAACTCGTCGATCATCCGTCGTGGGCGAAAACTTCTGCAGGTGTGGCGCCATGATGTATCCACGGTAATAGGAGATCTTGTCCCCCTTCCGTGATTTGGTCAGCCAGTCTTCAAATTTCTTAATGCTTAACATAATGTGATCAAAACTCCCGTAATTATGGTAGCTCTTCGGCTTATTGCTGTGCAATCCATTTTTTGTATACTTTCTCGTCATCTCAATCTCAACCACGTATTATAGCATATTGGTATGAACAAAACAAGGACAAATGTTGTCAATAGGAACATTTATTTAACTCCAAAATGTGGAAAACCCTGTCAAGCATTTTTTTCTTGCACATTTCTTTTACATAATGTACACATAGGCTCTCAACTTCATTTCATCTCGGTGGACTCTCCCTGCACATTCGTTGCGGGGGAGTCCCATTTAAGGACATGCGAAAATACTGGAAAAAACTGAAAAAATGGCTAAGATATAAACCTCACAGAGCATACATGAGGAAAAATGGCGTTTCTAGTAGCAAACTTACCCCCACTAAAAGTATTAGTTAAAAAAGAATACCTCTACGATTTCGAGAAAGGACACGGCGAACTGGTCGAAGGGCTGTGGGTCACTGTAAAATCCATTCAGGGGCGCGCACTGTATTTTGAGACTTATCTACCTGAATATGCGGCGTTGTATGACAAGCTTCCAATATCAGCGTTCGTGCACAAGGAAACGGATTTGAATCTGGACCTGGAAGAACTGGAGCTCTGGGATGCATTCTCATATGATATAACCGTAATAGAAAAGAGAGCACTTGCGGGTGTGCGTTGTAAATACCTTGCACCTTCAAAGAAATGGTATTATGGTGAGTACTTATTTACGATTGACAGTTGTCATGCTGACAGCAATGTTTTAAATGACAACTATTCAGAAGTTCCGGAAGAGCATAAATCGTTTAATATATTGGAATTAGACAATGGGCACTACGCTGCCCAGCCTAATAACCGCGTATTGTTTTATGACAAATCTTTGACTCCTGCACAGCCACTACAGCCGGACTTTAAAGTTTCAACAAAATACTACTCAGTTGAAAACAAAAGCAAGTGGACAGCTGGCGATGATACGGACTATTTTTACGGATTAAGGGAGCAAGAATGATTAAAATATGGTTTTTATTGGTGGTTATGTCCATGCCAAACGCACCTACGGTTAAATATGTGGGATCTCTGTATCCCACGGAGGATGACTGTTTGGAGGCGCAAATAGTCTATTTAAATACGTACGAAGCCAAACCACAAAACTACAAGGATAAATTGGTTACTGATGCATTTTGTTTACCTTTTGATGCATTTCCTGTACAAGGTATGAATTACAAGGATTCATCATTTGGCGCGTAGCCTGGAGGGCACATGAAGTTTTGGTTAAAAATAATAGCATTAACGGTAATCTTGATATTAGTGTCAATATGGGCTAAACCCATAATGGCAGATGATACAAATACACAGACTAATACATCGGGTTCGAACACAAACATCACGGGTGGGTACGAGAGTACTACCACGAACAACAACGATGGACAGACGAACACGACAACGGACAATTCAACATCTACATCAACTACCAATGGGGCCGGTATTCCCCCTCCTTCAGCCAATTCACCAAGTTACTCCAGCATGTCTCAGGATGTGTGTAGCATGGGTGTTAGTGGTTCCGTTACTACTGGCATTGTTGGGATCAGTGGTGGCAAACATTTTATAGACGAGAACTGCGAAAGAATAAAACTGGCCAAGGTCCTTCAGGATTTTGGCATGAAAGTTGCATCCGTGGCAGTGCTCTGTCAGGACGCACGCGTGCATGCTGCAATGCAATCCGCAGGAACGCCATGTCCATTTAACGGGAAAATCGGGGCCGAGGCGCAAGCACTGTGGGATAAGTATCCTGAACTAAGGCCGGATTATGACCTGTATTTAGCAAAAAAAGAGATAATTTCCAAAGTTGACGCAGAATTACTGGCACAGCAATTGAAAGAAGCTGAAGAGGAAGCTGCAAGAGTGGCTGCGGAAGAGGCTAAAAAAGCTGAAGAAGAAGCGTTAAGAAAAGCTGAAGAGGAAGCAAAATTAAATGAGGAAATTAGCAATATTGACGTTATTGTTGACTCTGAGCCTATCAGAATCCACGAATAGCGAAACGGTAACAACCGACAATCTTTTAAGCAACTCCACGTTTGGAACCGGAACGACGTATTCCGATACGGGTTGGACCATTTCCGGATATGACAGTTCCCACAACTACATAAGTTCCGCCGGTGGCAATGATCCCGGTGGCGCAGTGGCCTCGGGGAAGGACACGAACATCGAGCAGACCGTAAGTTCCATCAAGACGGCAGCCGGAATGACGGTCAATGAAATAAGAAAGGGTTTCAGCTCAGTGCTGTCTTCAGACATATGGTTCTGGAATTCATACGACAACACCACAACACTCAAGCAGACAATTACGGACAGTGCGGGAAATGTAACAGTACAGCAACGTGTCATTCCGGACACGGGATGCGGCAGCAGCGATTGCGGACAGTACACCAACTACACGGACACACACATACAGGGAACGAATACCAGTGATGATTTCAGCATCAAGGTGGGCGTGTCAAACTCCAACAGCCTGAATTATCACCAGGGTCCCGACATAGATGACATACAGTTAAAAATTACCTACACAGACGTACCACCCATTGAGGAAGATACGCAGGAAGAACTGGAAGACATTACCGAGGACATTGAGGAGGACATTCCTGACTTTGATGAAATAGAGGATATAGAATGGGAAGAGGATTTTACGTTTGAAGAGGAGTATTTTACCTGGGAAGAGGATTTTTATTTCGAGGAGGAATTTGACACAGCATGGGAAGAATTTGACACCGCGTGGAATGACTATGAAATGGAATTCAACGATGAGGTATATCTTGAAGAGGAATTTACGGAATTTGAAGAAATGGAAATGCCTGAAGAATTTGAAATGACTATGATGCCAGAAGATTCATTCGAGGAAATGTACATGGAGGAATTTGAAGAATTTGAAACTTTTGAGGATGTCTTCAGTACATTAGACGGTGAGGATATGGAAATGTTTGAAGAATTTGAGGAATTTGAAGAGATGGAAGAAATGGAAATGGAAGAAGAAATAGTGGAAGAAATTGAGGATATGCCTGAAGAATTTGAAGAAATGGAGATGGCGGAAGAAGAAACACTTGACATGGAGGTAGAAGAAAGCGAAAATACCCCTGCTGAAACTGAAATGGACGAAGAAATGGAAATGGAAGAGGAAGCGGAAGAAATGGAGGTAGCTGAAAATGATGAAGAGCCTACTGAAGAGACTGCAGAAGCAGTGGAAGAAGAGCCAGAATCTGAAGAAAGCCCACAAGAGGTTGCTTCAGATGAAAGCGAAGCAGATGGAGAAGGAGTTGGTGCAGATGAAGAGTCTGTAGAAGAAGAGAAAAAGACTGTTGAAGTAGAAAAGGAGAAAATAAAAACAGTCGACAATAAAATCAAAACTAAGATTAAAGAAATTAAAGTGGACGAAATCAAGGTGGCTAAAATCAAACCCACCTTGTTTTCGGACCAACCCAATCTGGAAACATATTCCAATGTCTCATTTTATACTCCGGAAGACCTAAATTATGAGGTAAATGACTCATTTTTTGAGCAGGTTAGCCTTGATATGTATAACAAACAGATATATACTAATATCTCCCTCTCAGGATACATCCAGAGTGATCCTGTGGAAGTCCATCGCAAGAAGATGGAGGAAATCACTATCAAAAAGAGGACACTTATGATAGAATTACAGCAACTAAAAAATGAATAACCTAGTAACTAAATTATCATCAATAGCTGCACTCCTTGGCGTTTTGGGTGCCATTGGGGCAGGGTTCGTGCAGTATGGAAAACTGATGGCAAAAATTGATGAACTGGACAAGCGTAAAGCAGTCATTAATCAAAGTGTTGATTTAGATCCATTGCACGAAAAAATATCATCATTAGAAGTAGGATTAATAGATAGGATATCAACCGTAGAGGAAAAGATTCAACCCCAGGACATGACGTGGGTGCTTGAAGCCCATATTGATATAAGAGAGAATATTGCTAAAATAAGAGAAGAAATAGCGGCTTTGGATATACCAGAAGAAACTAATTTAAAACCTTTAAACGAAGCAATTAAGAATCTTGAAAGTAAAATTTCAGAACTAGACACTAATGTAAAAATTGTACAGAAAGAGAACCAACTACAAGATGTTCTCATAGAAGAAATAAAAACTAAAGCAAATAATCCACTGGCGAACTAATGAATGAAAAAGATAGCGTTTTGTATAGCAATAATATCTACAATAAATTTATATGGATGTTATGACATGAATACCTTAAGCGTCAAGCCATCAACAACTACAGTTACATACGGAAGAGATAGTGCTACGGCTGAAAAGGACGCCAAGAATGATGTCCTGACAGACACGGAAAAGACGTCCTGGACAATCAAACAAGTATTTAAGTGGGAGTAAATAATGGAACGAATGATTATCTCAATCATTGCAGCGGCCCTCCTGGGGCTCGGCGCATGGAATTTAAATCAAACTTTCAACCTCTCCATTGAGATAGAGGGTATCAAGGGAAAGATTGAAGTTGTTGAAAAGGGAATGAAGCAATTAAGAAATATGATTGCGAAAGATAGACAAAAAAATAAAAAAAAGAAAAAGGATGACTAAGGATTTACCTAGTTGTCCCGGATGTGGTCATGTAATAGAGGAATGTATATGTGGGAGTATAGGAAAATAAATGGCAGATAGAATGGACATCAGCGATAAAACCGCGATCAGCATGCCTATGCGCAACCTTCTCGCGATTCTCACGGCCACAGCGATTGGCGTGTATGCCTTCTTCGGGATTCAGGAAAAGTTAAACAACCTCCAAACAGTCCAGACTCTTATGGAATCCGACCTCGTGAAAAACACGGAATTCCGTATCAAGTGGCCCAGGGGTGAGCTCGGCAGTTTACCTGCGGATGCTCAGCAGGACCTCCTTATAGAATTTATGGCCCAGCAGCTCGAGGGTATGCAAAAGGACATGGAGTCAATGATGTCAAATACCGTGAATATAAAGAGATCACAGCAGGACATAGAACGCTTGCTCAACGACGTGGAGAAGCTCAAAGATAAAATTAGGGAGAACGGCAATGGAGGTAATTAGCATCATAGTCATGTTCGTTTTCGGGAACATGAATGACCAAGAGCATAGAATGACACAGTATGTTCCAATGGAATCACTGTCCTCATGCATGAAGGAAGTGAGACTGCTCAAGAAAAAGGAAACGGATTACACAAAGAACGCATTCTGCGGTCCAGCACTCGTGGAATTGAGTGATGACGGGGAAATACTGACATTGCACAACGAGCTACCGGAAGGGGCCAAGATGGTAAGGAAAGAAATAAGCAAGGAAGTGTTTGAAAGATGGACCCTTAGATCAAAAGAGAAATGGAATAACAAATGATGAAAGAATACCTACCCCTTATAATGACAGTCGTGGCGCTTACTGTGGTTGTGTGGTTATTAAACTCTGGCGTAGTGCTTGATTTTCTTTAGCATGCCATGAACTCCGTTGTTTCTGCCCGGTGTCAATAAAGTTTTAAGATTCAATTTTTCAAATTCACTTTGATCGAAGTCAATGATGTCCTGGGGCCTGGATCCACTGTACACGTCCGCTATGAGACAGACCATTCCCTTTGATATAAGCGCGGCTGAGTCAGCGTGAAAGTACATCTTGCCATCATGATAACCCGGAACAAGCCATGTCTGTGACTGGCAGCCTGGAACTTCGAATTCCTTCAGCTTCAGGCTTTCATTAAGCTCCTTGGATTTCTTTCCAAAATCCATAATCCACAGAAACTTGTCCTGGTTGTCTTCAATGTTGTCAAGAATATCTATGTAGATCTGTAACTTATTTTGAATCAATGGGTTCCAGCTCTTCCTGCATTTTCTCCGATGTAGTTCTTTCTTCTTTCTGCCTGATGGATTCCTTCATGGAAATATCCAGTATTTCTTTTTCCTCCAGCATCTTGGTATGAAAATCTTTTTCCTCATATAAAAATTTTGTGTAGCAATATTCACAAACACCTTTATTATCTTTGTCCACTGTATAATACACAATAGGATGGTCATCCGCGCATGAAAATGTTTTGGTGTGGATTATTTTTATCATACGACACGTCCAGTCCTTTTGCATTCATAGCAGAAACGATCAAATCGTCCTGACTTGGTAAAAGTTGTTGAACATATGTAACATTCCATTTCACCCAGTGCCGGATCACTCTTAAAACGATGGCGCATGCGTGTCTTTGTATATTTTGAATCGGGAGGTGGTGTGTATCCATTTTTGACTTTCTCCCGGTAGAGGACTCCGAGTACGGCATTTTTAGATTTGTTAAAAATTTTTCCAACTTCCTCCGCTGTATGATTCTTAATCAACTCACCGGCAAGCTTTAAGTCTTTTTCTTTCCATTCCATTTGTGGTCCAGGTTTAACCATGCTTATATCTCTTTCTGTTTCTCTTGTTCCAGCGCTTATGCCATCCATAATTGCTTATCTTGCTGCCCCCATGCTCGCACATGGCATAGAAGCGATCCTTGGCCAAAAACACTAAATTACCCGGGTAGAATCGTACCACCCAACCCTTTAAAGCCCGATATAGGCCCGCTATGAGCTTTTTTATTTGGCTGAATACCGTCGTTTCCTCGCCTGGGTCCCAAACGTCCATTATTTGTCTTTTTTAGGCTCTTCGGGGTTATTTAGGAAATCATCGCACAACTGCACTGCGCCAACAAGGCCATTCAGCTGTGCCTGCATGTTTGCAAGTGCATTTTTGCCCTCAGTTATTTTTTCTTGTAAAGCATTGTGCTGCTTCACTAACATTTCTTTTTTCTTTTTTATATCTTCTGTCTTCATTATTTTCTCCTTATCTTCATTCCCAAGCGGGCACGCCTTCGGTTCTTTCTCTTATTAGATCCAACCTTGCGTCTCCCCTTGTGTTTCTTTCTTTTTAAATCAGCTTTACTCACTATACTCCACAAAGCCCTTCGCATTCATCGGCGAACTCTTCGTCAAATGTTTCACCAAACAGGCTTTGCTGTTTCTTTGGTTCCAGGAAATTTATATCGCCTAAAGGCTTAGCTGATTTATGTAAAAATAATTCTGCCGTTGTATTCTTTAGTCCATGTCTAATTAAATTATCAACTTCCACCGCGTCTTCAAAATCATGCGGATAGTTTTTCTGCATGTTTTTCCACTGGTCATTGTGATGGTAAGGACACCCTATGCACGAGGACTTGCCTGGCATAGGATGCTTTTTAATGTCACGGTACCACTGTAAGCAGTCCGCTCTTGACATTTTCATTTCGATCAATGGCCAACGGGATTCAATCCATGGCAATCGTGCTTTTTTCATACGCATTGCTTCATCTGTTGATATCCCAATCCACTGTTCGACAATTGTTCCTTTTTTCACGCGGTGGCGTGGCTTTACGCCAAGTATCCTCCGCATTTCCTTTTGTATGGGAATGACCTTGTAATCATGTGTACACTGTCTGTATAACATTCCAACCTTTCCACCAGGACGCGCAGCAAACAGTGGAGGGTTTGGTACGCGTCCGGCGAAAGATTTATGCTCCTCATTTGACCCCTTAATGGGATTCGCTGCTCGAATCAAATCCTCACGGATGTTGCTTCGTTCCACAGTAATGAGTGGGCAAATCGTTATGGCTTTTTTCAGGTATTCCACATGCTCATATACGAATGAGGGTTCCCATCCAGTGTCCGCAAAAATCATGTAGTCCGGCTTGTGTTTTGTTAGTCCTTCCTGCGCCATGAGTGCGAGACAGGAAGACTGTACCCCTGCGCCGAGCGATAATATACGCATTGTGGGCTCTCTTTTGTTCCCTTCCTCATCAAGATATTCCGGTTCCTTGGTCGCAGAAACTGCCGCCATGTTATTAAGATCTTTTTTAGTAACTTTAGTAGACATCTCTTCCAAAAGCTTGCGTCTTTCAAAATCCATTTGTTCTGGGTTGATTGCAAATCCATGTTTTACTCCATCCGCTCGTTTCTTTCCTTGTGCCCGGTACCCGGGTTTTTGGTCACTTTTAGTTGTCATTTAGTTCTCTCAATGTTCTGATGATTTTTTGCGTATAATATACGTCCTCCGCATAAATTGCAAGTGTCTTTGCTAACCTCTCCGGGTCAACTATGTCGTTGATATACTGCAATAATCGCTCCTCTCTGAATTTGTTATAGTGATGGCTATTGTTTAACAATTCAATATAGTAAGATATGGATTCGCACTTAGTCTCAAAGATCCTGAGCCCCCAACTCGCATAAGGTCTATTCATGGGTTTCATTTGGTCATCTGATGGGTCGAATGTGCGGATCCCAAGGAGGTTATTGCCTTCAACAGCGAACCTGGAGCGCCCCCATTCAGACTCGTGAATGGCTTGCGCTACCACTAGATCTACAGGAATTCTTTTATCCTCTGTATATAATGAATTGAGGTGAACAATGCACGCACGTACGTCCTCAACGAATTCATCATTGTTGGTGTAATCCATTACCGGATTAAAACTTAAACAGATTAAAAGTGTCTTACAGATCCAGTTCATCCTCCCCAGCTTTCTCCTACATTAATGTCAACCTTTGATGGAACTTCAAGTTCCACGCAAGTTTCCATAACTTCCTTTATCTTTTTACCCTCATTCTCATCCTTGACGGAACAGTTAAGCTCGTCATGCACCTGGATATGGGGAATTATATTTAATTGTTCATAGACGTCAACCATTGCTTTCTTGGTTTGGTCCGCAGCTGAACCTTGAATCAGTCTGTTAAGTGCCTTGTATGTGAATGCCCTTTTGATGGCATCACCATACTCCACCTTTGCTTGATTTAGTGGCAGTGCCTTGTGTACACCCCAAGATGTAGGTTCCCACAGATCAAATCTGCATTTACGTCCCAACAGTGTACGAATGACACCCTTTGTATTGGCACGGTTCATCACCGCTTCAAGCATTCCCTGCATAAACGGTACGCGCGCACGGAAATCCGCCAGCATTTTCTTGGCTTCCTGTGGTTCAAGGTCCAAGTCACGCGCTAACTTGTTATAGCCCATGCCATACATGACTCCTAGTCCGATAGTCTTCGCAAGGCGTCTCTCCACGCCTGCCATTTCGGCCGTTTGTTGGTGAAAGTCGAGGTCCGTTTTATGATATGCTTCCTGTACTTCCCTAGCACCGGGTTGGTCGACGAGTCTTGCCCAGTGCGTAAGTAACCTGGGCTCCTGTTGCGAGTAGTCCGCTTTGAGCCAGTAGAGTCCCTGTTCCGGGATGAAAAGTTTCCTGATGTCTTTCGCGAATTGTCCCCTGCTCGGAATCTGCTGTAAATTAGGATGATTATAAGAAAAGCGACCAGTGACAGTACCTCCACTGTCAGACCTAATTTGGTTAATGTGGGCATGTATCCTCCCGTCATTGTTGTGATTTAGCAACCCATGCAGGAAGGTTCCCCTTAGCTTGTTTAGTTCCCTCGCCTGCATAATTAACCGAGGTAACTCATGTGGATGGTCCGTAAGGAACATCTTCGTAAATGAAGGAGAATTGGTCTTTTCCGTTCTTTCATAGGGTAGGTTCAAGGCGTCAAAAGCTTTTGATATTGACGCCGCTGCCCATATCTCTATGTTAAGACCGGTTAGATCCTTGATTCTCTTCATTAATTTTTTTTCTTTCTTTTTAAACTTGTCATTTAACTCTACGCATTTATATTGGTCAAAACGAACACCCTGTTGTGTCATTCTAAAAATAACATGAATCAATTTGCATTCGACATCATAAATAGTGGTAAGATTATCCTTGACAATCTCCCATGACAACTTCTCATGCAACTTGTAGGTTAGATCAGCGTCCGCTTCCGCGTATTCACCCACAAAAGTGGATGGTAATTTATACATCTCATTCTTGGGATCAACCCCGAAAGCGTCAGCCGCTTCCTTGAGCTTTTGTTCATTCTTGAACTCTCCTAGATACTCATGCACAATGCTGTTAAGTGTATAGGAGAACCTGTTCTCATCTATGAGTGCCGCAGCCACCATGGTGTCATGGACTCGTCCCTTTACTTCTATTCCTATTGTAGAAAGCCAACCAATATCATATTGTGCGTTGTGAAATATTTTTTCAATGGAATCATCTTCACATACGGATTTAACATACTTAATAACTTTCTTTTCATCCATGTTTCCACCACCGGAGTGGGCAATGGGATAGTACCCCTTGAAAGAGGCATTAGCGACAGCAATGCCAATGACGTAGCCACGCTTGCGTGGCCATCCTGGACCTTCCTTGATCAAGTGTGGGTCACACGTCTCCAAGTCTACTGCTACTTTGCCTTCCAGTTTAGGAAATTCCGTGGGTGCAACCCAATTGGAATTTACTGTTTTAAAAAGATCCTGAGTCACCAATTTCTCCCGCTATTGCTGCATAACCCGCCATGTCAATGAAGTTATCCAAGTTAAATTTTCCACCTTGTGTGTGTCTTGATACCTTTAACAATATCATCATAATAGCCACGTCATCGGCTGTAATATTGGCCATTGGTCTTAACTTACCATCCAGAAATATATTCCAGAATTCCGCAATCTCTGCGTGGTTCTTGAATGCATCTCCGTGTGATGCATTTCTATCATTAGAAATGATCTCTTTTGCTTTCTTTAATATTTCTTCCTTGGTCATATTATAAATCCTCCCTGTCTTTGTGGCTGAACCACATGTAGTGTTTCCCTTGCGCGTGTAGTCCCTACATAGAACACACGGCATTCATCGTCTGAATCCTTTTCCATTGCCTCGTTTGCTTTCCTGGAAAGATCAGTAAGAAGCATGACATTGTCCGCTTCCCCACCTTTCGCTCCATGGATTGTGCTTAAATGAATCTTGGGATCAGTTGTTATTAACTGTCCTCTTAATTCAATTGCACGTAAAAATTCCTTGTCCCTGTTTCCCACCTTGTCAAAAGCGACATCCCACGGTCTTCCAGCCATTAACAGACCATGATGCATAACAAGTTCTTCCAACTCATATTCATCCTTCTCAGCTGTCTTTAATCCCTTGTGTCCTCTCTCAATTCCAATTTGGGAAGACATGTAAGAATAGATGGATTTTATGTCTGTCTTTGTTGCTAATGCACCTGCGTTAAGATTCTTCCATGCATCCACGGCACTCATGAGCTTTTGGGATATGGGTAACTTGTTATTTCTCTTGTATAACAGTCCTTGCAATCTCACGTCCCTTTCAATTTCATCCAATAAATACTGTGTCCTTGCCATTATCAGCCACGTTCCTTCTTTCTTTAGATCTACACTCTCCGGATAGGAATGAAATTGGAGAAATCCTTCCTTGTTTGTTCCTCTCCAGCTCTTTGGCCTTCTATTCCTTACCCTTCCAATAATCCTCTGTGAGAAATTCTGTACCACTCTTGGACATCTGTAAGACTGAGTGAGAACTTTGGTTTCTCCTGGCATATTAATCAAGTGTTCGACATCTGCCCCTGCCCATCTGTAGATGGCTTGGTCATCATCACCACTTATATAAATATGCTTTACATTCTGGATAATCTTATCGATCATTCTCCATTGCAATCTGCATAAGTCCTGCGCCTCGTCCACGAACACCACGTCAAGCTTGGGAATCATTCCGGAATCCAGGTACATTTCTATCATGTCAGTGAAATCCAGTAGCTCTTTTTTCTTTTTAAATTCTTCAAGGGATCTTTGGGCCCTTAATAATGCGTGCCATGAAATATCTTGCAAATTGGAACTATTATAGTGATGCTCCAGCTCCATGCATTTCATTCTTGCCAGATTAACCTCATTTATCAACATATTATCCGTTGTAAATACTCCACCGGAATCAACACCGTCCGTAACGGATCCAAGATCCATCCCGAATGCCTGCGCAAACTCCTTGTAATTATCTCTTGACATCACTTCCGCCTTGGTCATTCCAAGTTGATGGAATGCGAATGAATGCAATGTCCTGAAATAAGGAAGATGTTGTTCTTCTAATTTAAATTTTTTCATCGCTCTCTCACGCGCCTCAGTTGCTGCTTTCTTAGTAAAAGCCAGAAAAGCAATACGATCGGGTGGCGTTCCACGTGCCAATTCTTCTTCCACAAGCTCCAAAAGGTTGTGTGTCTTGCCAGTTCCTGGAGGTCCCAGTATTATTTTAGTTTTTGCCATGAAAATCACACCTCCCATCTTTGTAAACGTATAATAATTTCACGCCTATTTTCTTTTGGTATTCATTAACCACTCTACTTATTCTGTATCCTTTCTTAGGACCACTTTTTCTAATAGAAACAGTCTTCACGTCCAGTTTTAAAACGTCACCGGTGTTGCGGTGAATGGCCACAAGATCAATTGGATCGTTATCCTGTGTTTTTACGTACACTAAATAATTTAGGCTAATCAACCATGCCGCTGCTATAAATTCACTGCGCTGGCCTTTCATTACTTTACTCATATCTTCTTCTAATAATTGACCGTAGTATGTTTTAGAATGGGGCATCATCAATCTCCTTTATATCAAAAGCTGAATCTTGTTGCTGGTATGCGGGCACACCCCACACTCTCACTGTTCTACCTTTAAGATTAAACTTGTCACTCTTGCCTTTAATATTTCTTAAAGCCTGAACCAATTGTCCCGTATTAAAATATGTAAACTTGTTTCTGGTTAAGTAATCCGTAAGATCCTTTAACCTGAACCAGGTAATTCCCTCCTCTGTCCACGGCTTGCGCAGTAGTAATTCATCTCTATTTAGGGCTTGGGCACGGTCTGTACAAAACTCCTGGAGGTGAGCTTCAAACTGACCGGCCAAAGACCCATCATCAGAAACAGGAATCTTGATAAGGTTATGCATTAGCCTTTCAATTATCTCCTGCCATACTGACTGTTTTACCAGAGGAGGCATGGTGTCCAAAGAATTCATGCATTTCTTCTGAAATTTCGTTTGAATCTGTAGCTCCTCTGTTTGTAATTCCATTCGCGTATCCCCTACATCCAGAAACCAAACTGGTGGATCCGTTTGTAACTTGGTTAACGCACTAAACTCTAAAGCTGCACTGCCATTTCCTATTCCATACTTACGACCTCTGCACACTTTAGCGTTGCAATAGGAATTGATGGGTGGCTCTTTGCATCTGTAGTTGTAATCTTTTTTCTCTAATTGTTTTTGAACAATGACAACTTCTTGCGCCGCAAGAGGTGGTGTCATGTAATTTCTGTTATAGTCTTCCAATAGTGTTTTCCAACTGTCTGGATCAAACTTTCTTAAATAAACTCCTATGTTAAATAATCCATTATTTCGTGTCCCTTCTGGAAATCCTTGTGTGCACAATTGCTGAAGGCATGGTGGACCGTCCTTTATGACGTCACCGGATACCTGGATTGCAACTTCGTCGGTACCGGCCACTGAATATTTGTTATATAAGGATACGAACTCACGCAATGTTGCGGCGGTTCCATCATCCTTGTAAGCATATCTTGTTGTATTTTTGGCGTTATAATAGGGAAGATTTAAAAAATTTCCTAAGTCCCCTTTTTCTATTAGTATTGTGGATTGTTTTGGAAATACTTCGACGGAAGAATATCCTAGACCTGAGGCAACCTCTCGCAATTTCTCTCGTATTAATTTGGCGGATACTGGGTTTTTAAAAAACAGGAATAAGTGAAGCCCCCCGCTTTTGGATCTGCAGGGAACAAGTGGTAATTTTAATTTTCTGATGCTGTTTATTATTTTACGATAGTCAATAGGATAAGTATCAATATCAATACAACCCCACTTGGATGTATTATCAGCCATAATAGGAATAATGCCCAAAGAAGGGCCCTCGCCATCCAAATGAGACTGCCATAAATCATCCGTGACAATTTTTTTAACAATGTAAGATTTCCCTTCCTGCTTACCGTCAGCACGCTTCCCTTCGGATTGGTGCTGACCATAAGCTACGTCGAGACCTTCAAATATATTTTTGAATTCTTCCACTAAACCTCCAGTTTAGAAAACTACCTAAAACGGTATGTCTTCGTCGCTTTCTTTACTGTCGGATTTAGGTGCCTCTTTTACCGGCTCCCCTTCAACAGTGGGTTTAGCTTCTATGTCTCCTCGTGATGCAGCAGTTGAAAATGATTTTGCTTCATTGTAAACGTCAGCGTCTTCAACCTGTCCTGCTTTCTCAACCTGATACCCAAACCAACTTCCACGATCATTTGATTCACTCACGGTTGTAAGCTTATAAATGACAGCGTAGGTAGGTGGAGTAAAACTTCCCGATGGACCGTTAACTTTTTGTGTCAGCATCAAGCTGTTCCAGCGTCTGCTCTTCTTTAATTGAGTAGATGTCATGCTGATAACCGCTTGAGACCAACTACCATCTTTTGCCTGAACCATTACATAATGGTAAGCAGTAGTTGCAATGTAGTTGCCGTTTGGCAATACATCCTTAAAAGTCATTTGGTCACGTTTAGTTTTGGATAGGATCCCACTGTCGGCGTCATGTGCTTCCACAAATCCACCACCAGACTCACGGGGTTTCCATTCAACGTATCGTAATTGATAAAGCACGGGAATCACATTAAGTGAAGCACTGACTTCTTGTGTAACAGTGTTATAAAACTGTCCCACTTGAGCGCCTGCAACATGTTCCGCTTTGGACGGATTCAGTTGAGGGCTGTTTGATTGTAGTATATTAATGTAAGGGATTGCGATATCTCTTGACAAGTCAAGATTACCAAATCCACTCGCATCCTTTGAGTCACTAGCAAGAACTGCTAGATCTAGTTTTGTCGCAGCTGCGACTGCTTTAGTCTGTGCCATGGGGCTTTTCTCCTTTAATCTTTAATCGTTGTTTTTTGTCCTACGAAAGCTCCTAACAAGTCCATAGGCAATGGTTTGCCTGCTTCATGTTGCTCACGTATAAATGCGCGAAGGGTGGAGGGTTCGACCCACTCGCGTTGCGAAGATTGGTAACCCTTTTCATTCAAAGTGTTAATCAATCCCCTAGCTTTCTCATCTTCATCCCTTCCAAAGCTACAAGAGACTTGGTTTTTGATTAGATCCCCAAATCCATTGTCTCTAAACCATTTGAATGCTGCTTCTTTTTTAGCTTCTTTAATAGATGCACCATAAAAATTGGAAACCTTTAAGTGTCTGCCGTCGGCTAGTTTTAATTCTGATAACCCAACTTCCGCAAAGAGGTTAGGCAATACATTTTCTGATAAATGTTTTTTGTAATCTTTTTTCTTTTTTAATTGATCTTCAATATCACTGATCTCTTTGTCCGTATCAGCAATATCATTTGCTACCGCACCAATCTTACCCATGTTGTCCTGGGCCGTGGAGCCAGCATCTTGTGACATTTGGTAAATTAAATCTATTTCTTTTGGATCCAAACTAGTCATTTTTACCTCTCAAATCTATTTCTAAATCGTAATATTTCTTTTCGTCTCGGTCCCACTTTAGAACTTTGAACTTTCCTCTATTCATTTCGCTGGCAATCGCACCAGCAAGTGCAATTATAGCAGGATCACCAATCAAAAGCAAGTAGTCATCATCACAAAATGTGGATAACTCTTTTTTTAATTTGTGAGTCAATGGTCCAGAGGATAAAACTATTTGTTTATTATCCGGAAGCAATATTTTTAAATCACCGAATTTCTCCGCAGACCTGATATTTCTTCCCATTTCTTGCAAAACGTAAACTGTCATAATTATATTTCTTGACTCGTATTATATACTATGATAGAATGCTTGTCAACATTAGAAATAAGAATGAATATATTTTTTTTACATAGGGATCCGTCCCGTGCTGCCAAAGCTCAATGTGATAAGCATGTAGTAAAGATGGTACTTGAAACTACGCAAATGTTATCTACAGCCATTAGACGACGTGGTTATGACGCAGGATATAAATCAGCTTATCCCAATCATCCCATGACAATATGGGTTGGTGATACACGTGATAATTTTTATTGGGCGCTTTGTCACGCAGAAGAATTATCTAAAGAATATACCATGCGTTATAAAAAGTTTCATGCATGTCAAAAAATTATTGATGCCATTCGCGAACTTTATCCAAGCCTTTCGTCTTTTAAGAATATTACTGATCCTCCACAGTGCATGCCGGATGAATTTAAACAAGATGATTTTGTCCGTGCCTATAGAGACTATTATATACATAAAATTGGTCAATGGAAAAGACCACCAAAATGGTTTAAAAGTTTAGACGCAGATCCTTATTATGCCAATGTATAAATTTAAAACTGAGCCATACGAGCATCAAAAAGATGCTTTAAAAAAATGCTGGAACAAGGAAGCATTCGCCATTTTTGCTGAAATGGGAACGGGAAAAACAAAGATAGCGTTGGATAACGCGTGCATACTTTATAATCGAGGCAAAATAGACCGCTTACTAGTGGTTGCCCCTAAAGGTGCGTATATGAACTGGGTAGATTTGGAAATTCCTACCCACGTTCCTGATTACATTGAAAAAAATGTATTGGCATGGAAACCAGCGACAAGCGCCAAGTACAGGGCACAGTTAAAAAACATAATGGACTTGAGTGACTATAGATTAAAAATTATGGTCATGAACGTGGAAGCATTTTCCACCAAGAAAGGACTGGAATTTGCCAGGTTGTTTTTAATTGGTAAAGCCATGATGATTGTTGATGAGAGCACAACTATCAAAAATCCACAAGCAAAAAGAACAAAGAATATTTTATCATTGGCCAAAGAGACCAAGTACAGACGTATAATGACTGGATCGCCAGTAACACAATCACCAATGGATCTGTGGGCGCAAATGGATTTCCTTGATCCGGAAATACTGGGTCAACAAAGTTATTACGCATTCAGGACCCGGTACGCCGTGGTCATTACAGCGAATGCCGCAGGTGGAACGCACAAGTACCAGAAGATTGTAAAATTCAAGAATTTGGCACAACTGGGACAGCTTGTATCACCACACTCATACCGTATATTGAAGAAAGAATGCCTTGACCTCCCGGACAAGGTATATACCAAGAGGGAAGTAGAATTAACGGACGAACAGCAACTGGCGTACAAGGACATGAAAACAAATGCCATGACTTTCTTAAAGGGAAAGTCACTAACGGCTGTCAATGTTCTGACACAATTAATAAGACTGCACCAAATAACATGTGGTCATCTTAAAACTGATGGCGGGGAAACACTGGATCTTAAAAATAACAGACTTGATGAACTGATGCAGATCCTAGGTGAGACCACAGGAAAAGTAATTATCTGGGCCAATTACATTCATGATATTAAACGAATAGAAAAAGCCATTTCAGATGAGTATAGTCCTAGTTCTTGTTGCACGTATTATGGCGCGACAGCGACAGAAGACAGACAAAAATGTATTAATGCTTTCCAGGGAAAAACTTCCATACGTTTCTTCATAGGAAACACCCAGACGGGTGGGTATGGAATCACGCTCACGGCTGCAAGCACAGTCATATACTATTCAAATAATTATGATCTGGAGAAAAGAATACAGTCAGAGGACCGTGCCCATAGAATAGGACAAAAAAATTCGGTACTATATATAGATATGGTAGCCAAAGGGACTGTGGATGATAAAATCATTAAGTCCCTTCGGAACAAGGTTAACATCGCCAAAGAAATCAGTGGCGAGGAACTTTCTACCTGGATTTAATTTTTATTTCTTTTGGTTTTTCAGCTTCTGGAATATCCATGTGATAATTCACAGTCAACATTCCGTCTTTCAATTCAGCCCCATCCACAACCACATACTTATGCAATTGGAATTTTTTGATGAAACTTCTTTCAGAAATTCCACGGTGAATTAAATGTCTTGGACTATTTACTCCTAATTCTGTGGCGGAATAAGGTTTTTCCGCGCAACTCGTAATTGTAAGGGAATTGTCCTTAACTTCAACTTTCAAATCCTTCTCAGCGAACCCAGCTACGGCCATCTCAATAAAGCCTTTTTCTGAATTACCTCGTATGTTGTATGGTGGATAAGTGGAGACTCTCCTGAAACTGTCAAAAAAGTCATTGTGAAAACCAAGAAAATGGTTACGTAATATATCTAGCTCGTTCATATAAACCTCCTATTAAAGCAAGATTGTAGGACCCATTATGGCATCCTATGTGTATTATATAATAGTTTCGTTGTATAAGTCAAGCTTCTTCATGAACGAATCCGTTGCACGGGTGAAATTTTCACCCAGAAGCTCAAATCGCTGAAATGTAAAATCACGGGAGCACATAAGAATGACACCCTGATCTATTTCAGTATTAAATATCTTGTTATGGGCCTGGGCGTAAGCCGCAAGCTGCATGAGGTAGTCCTGTATCCATTCACGCTTCTTTGGCCGGTTAGTCTGCTTAAAATCAATGATGGTGGGACGTCCCTTGTAGACGCCAATCATGTCCGTGGTCCCCGCATATTTTCCGGGGTAATACAGGTGAACCTCGGATCCCCATATTTCCGTTAGGTCCTTGAAAGCCTCGTCAATGATCTTTTGCGCCATTTTTTCGGCCTGTATGCCTATTTTGGTAAGATCCTTGTACTGTTCTCCGTTCACAAAACGTTCTATATATAGGTGGAGCGCGGTTCCAATCTGGGAGGAATTCTTGATGATTTCCTCTGCTTTTTTCTCGCCAACTTTTTGACGCCACTTTTTTAAAAACGTTTTATCCTTGGTTTTACCAAGTATGGTTGTAACTGACGGCAATGACTCACCATCAGGTGTAAGGTACAATCTGCTGGCACCGTCCTGACGTTTAAGTTCTGCGTAATTATATTTCTTAATTATTTGCACGTGGTATTATACCACACATTTCTCCATATGACCAGCCATTTCCTTGGCTCTATTTGGGGTCTGTTTCGCCCAGCGTGAGTCAAGCATCTGTACTGACGCTTCCTCATAGTTAGGTGGATTCTCCTTGAGGGCTTTCCACATATTCTTGAACTTGGAAACACCATTTCCGCCAAGCTGAAAAATCATTTCACAAATTATGGATTTTGCATCGTCTGAAATTTCCATTCCCTGGCACATGTCATGCGCCTGATCAACTGCTGATTGTAAATCTTTTTCTAGAATGTCTTCTAGATATTCCTTATCATATTTCTTTCCGTCTTCCCAGTGGTCTTCCACACAAAGATGGCCGTAGCCCACGGTGCGTTTTGAAAGTGAGTCCAGATACACGTGGTCCCTAAACCCTTCGTGTTTCTTAACTGACTCTAAAAGCTTGTCATAATTCATTACATCATTGCCGTATAAATGGCCTTGAGAATTAATCCCAGAACTCCGAAGGAGACTGTCCACACAATCTTGAAGATCGTATCAATCTTTTCAGAAAGATGGTGAATATGATTGTCCAGCTTCTGGTTAATCAGTTTTAATTCACCGTTGATCTTAATGATTTCTTCACGGTTCTGCGTCATTTTTTCCTCTTCCATGTTAACTCACCAACGAAATGATGCCTCCACTCGCCACTCTAGGCATTTGTGCTGTTGGTCCACTGGGTACACCAAATTGATTTGCCAATGCTGCATCTGTATTACCGGTATATAAACTAGCCGCTGCATTAGGATTCATTGTTGTATTAGCAGCAATGGATGAGCCTGTAGTGCCACCACCATAATTGGCGGTAGCACCTACAGACGTTGGGCTAGAAATTGGTGAAGCTGACCCTACATCAGCACCACCAGTTACCGCAGGAGTGAGCGACTCCTCACGGATTCCTTGTTTGGCTTGCGCCGCTTGTTTCATTTTTTCAAAGATGTTAATTTTTTGTGTCATTTCATCTTTACCTGTTTTAGGCATAACTTTATTTAATTGTTCACGTCTTGATTGCTGGTTTAATGAATCGGAAATTGTTTTATCAAGGTCTTCCAAATCACCATTGAAATTTGCACCAATAGTTTGAAGTGCATTTTTAACAGCTAGTGCTTTTGGAGCGGAACCATATTGATGATAACTAAATGGATTCCATATACGTGCAATGTCCTCATCAGTTGCCTTTAAAATTTGATTTGCCGCTTTTAGATTAATGGGATTGGTTAATATTTTACCACTCTGTCTTGCAAGTAGAGAAAACATAACTGCATGCACCATGCTGACTGCAGGAATTGCTGTGCCTGCTGCGGCACCTCCACCAGTAGCTGGTAAGAAAGACCTTATTGCTCCTTTTAATCCAGAAATTTGCGCTCTTCTTGCTATGAACGTACTAATATCAGGAACACCACCACGAAATGCTGATTCTAATACTACAGCAAAGTCCGTTAAATCTTTAGCTGTTACAAAACCTGGTGCAACTTCTTTAAACTTGGTAGTATTCATGCCAGTTCCCAAAGCTTGTATAGTTTTTCTATCGGCTCCAGCATCTACTAATTCATCCGGTAAATGTTTCATCCAGGGTGAAAGATCACCTTTTTTTTGAGATATTTTAAGTCCTTCTTCTATTGTTCCGTATAATCTACCACCTTTAGCATCGAGTCCTAAATTTTCTATGAATTTTTTAGGATCAATTCTTTTAGCTGCCGCTACTCCTTCTCCAGTTTTCACTGTCGCTCCTAAAGGAGCGTTTAAATCTAAGAATGATTTTCCAGGCCATGTTGTAAGTGCACTATCATAAGCATTAGTAATATGACGTCTCATCATTCCCCTAAAGATATTAGGACCAACAAATTCATACAAATGTTGCATTGCTTGTGGTGATTCCATAAGCTTAGCGGTATGAAGTAAATCGTCCGCGTATTTAGTACCTTGATTTGCCAATTTGTGTTGAAATCCGTAAAGCATATTTTTTGCATCAGAACCAAAAAGTTGTTTTGCAACTGGGCCTTTCATAAGCATTTGCCCATGAGTCCAAAGATCATCATAACGTTTTAAGGCCGCTTGACCTGCTTCACCAAGGTCTACTTTCCTTGCCGCATTTTGTACGGCCTGTGAAAATTGTTCTGCAAAGTTAATTGCTGTTGGGTTATTTTTCATTCCACCCATTTTCATTATTTGTCCAAGTTCATCTAGCATTGCATCAGCTCTTGCTAATGTAATGGAACCCGGTTCTTGTAATATATTATCAAAAAATTGATTAAGTTTGTTTTTAGTCACTGTTGGAAGAGGAGTTCCATCAATGCCTTTCCCCGCTGTTTGCGCCATGTGCGCTTTAAAATCTGTAATAATTGAATGAGGTGAATCATCACCAATTTTACCTGCCATTTTAACAACGGCACCACGTGCTGTTGCATGGTCAAACCATTCTTTTCTTAATGTTGTTAATTCATTTGTTAATTTTTTAGCAGTTAAATTTGAGCTAGCGGTAACGGCTTCTGATAATCTGTTGTATCCTATTGATGGAGCAATTCTATTGGTCATGTCATCAAGAATGACATTTAATTTTTCCGCACGCTGCGCTAGATTTTTTGATCCTCCACCACCAATCAACGGAAATCTTAAAAGAACATTTGGTATACCTTGAACTGAACGGTATGCACTAACATCCGTAATGCCTACAATTGGTTCCGGTTCACCAGTTTTTTTAATCCAACCTCTTTTGCCACCATACTGTCCCTCAGGAATAAATTTTTCTGAAAGTCTCATTCCTTTTTCTGCAATTTTTAGTTGTTCCGGACCAGCACCTGCCAAATAAGTTCTAGTTACATTGCGTACACTATTAATTGCTGGCGCAATAAATGAAGTTGCCGCAGTTAATTTAATTTCTGTTTCCGCTGTATCCATTAAACTTCTTGCACGTTCTGGAATGCCTGGCCTGTTAATTCCCTTTTTGCCAAACACACCTGCTGCGTTTGAAACATCAAGAGCTGTTTCATATCCATAATCCGCTGTTAATACACCAACAAGACCACCTGCCAATGCACCTGCCATTCTTCCCCAGTAAGGTCCACCTTTCCAAAATTTAAAACCACCTTGTACACCCTTGCCAAAAGCTGTTGCAGCTGTGCCCAATGCTCTTGGCTGCGCAATCGCCCAGTTCTTTGACATTTTATATCCAAGTATATTACCTCCAACGGCGCCACCAAATTTCATTATGTTTTCAGCTTCAGGAAAAGGATTTGGTGAACTAGTGGTTAATCCGTATGGATCCGGTAACAGATCCACATCCACATCATCACCACCTTGAATTTCATTTGCCGTGTATCCTTGTGATCTAACATACGCTAGGATGCGTGCTTCCAAATCATTTTGATTTATTTTTCCAGGGCTGGCATTCTCTGTTTTTTGTGCCGCAGCAATAATTTGTGCTACTTCTGAACGTACAGTTTTAATATCACGCCTGTTTGCCAATGCTTTTTCATATTGAATTTGTAATTGTTCATCTTCTTTAACTTTATCCAGCGCTATTTTTGCTTCACGTGCCCTTTCCTCTTTTATGTGTTGAGGAACACCGCGTGGTCCGTATTGATAGATATCATAAACTGTTTCCGCACCACCTTTAACCGCGTCCCAAAATCCACCGATGATAGCATCCTTCGCTTTACCACTTCTTTCCCTTATGCGGTCTATTCTTGCTTCCGAGTCCGTTATCGGAGTAGTGCCTCTAAAATCTGTATACTCTGTATCCTTTGCGCCAATGATCTTTTCCTTTCCGGCTTCTCCCATAAGAAGAGTGGAGATTTGATCAGATGAAATAGGATTTAATTTAATTCGGTCTGCCATTACCAATTCCCACTTGCGTATTTCATTAATTCACTAAAGTCCGCTGGTGCGTGCATAGGAACTTCATTTTTTCCTTCATAAATGTTTCCTGGTGCGTTGCCTACTTGCATTTGTGAATTTTCTGCCGGTAATGAATTCATCCAACCAAGACTAATACCTTGGTCCAATGCTTGATTGCCAGTAAAGCCAGTATAGGACTTATTGTAATTTTCTATGCTTAAATCTATCAACCCTCTACCACCTTCGAATCTTGTTTTAGGAGTAGAGCCACCTTTAATTGCGTGTGTTGCGTACGCTTCGTACAGACGTTTAACAAAGAAGTGCATTCTATTTGCAGTCTGAACTGGATCACCTTTCATGAATCCTTGCGCTTTTAAGTTTTCAATTGATGTTTTAATTGTATCGGCAAGCAGACGACCAGTTGGCTGTTTCAAACGAGCTTCCAGGAAACCCATCATGTTAACTAATTGTTCGTTGACATCATAGAATTGGTTATTGGTTAAGTTTCTTACATATGCTTCTGTAGCAAAATCACCTGTTATTTGATTACCCTGTCCATCATCATAAGTGCCGTGCATAATATCTTTTGATCCACCATGCGCTTCGTTTTCTTTGTTACCGGCACCTGAAATAAGACCCTGTGATTCAACAAGACTCTGCATCATGTCAGTTTCTACTTCTTTTAATGTTCCCCACAAATATTTACCGGTGTTTGATGAAACCGTATTGGTACCAAATATGGTATCCCAAGCGTGGTTTACTTCTCTGTCCAAGAATCTTAATGTTTTAAGAACTGCTCCAGTTGAGCCTGTTTTAAAGTTACCGGAATGCAATCCTATCTCAGGATCCATTAGGAAGTTTAGAATCTGTCCTATGTTTCTTTCATATACATTGGCAAGCATAACGTTTTCACCACGTTGCGCTTTAGTTAAATTTTGATCACCAAGTCCTGCAGCTTTCATACCAGCCTCAGTCATGTTTAAAGGAGTAATACGAATCATTTCTGGATCCGAGTTTTGCATAATGTATAATGCTTCAGGTGATTTACTAAATGTTTGTTTTAAATTAGTCCAGTTATCAATTCTTTCTCCACTTGGAGTGTACTGTGGATTATTAACCTGAATCATGGATTCATCACCGGCAAACGGTTGTTTATATTCTTCTTTAGCTACCCACATATTCATTTTCTGATCTTCTTTCCATACCCAGTCTTCAAGATCTTCCTTACGCTGTCTTGCGGATGCGCGATCTTCACGAAGCATATCATAAGCTGCGAGTGCAATTTCCTTGTCTTCCTTGCGCTTGTTCTGCATGTGTGACATCCACATAGGAAGAACTTCCTGTCCAGTCTTGCCCAGTATTTCTGAAAAGCCGGCAAATCCTGGTTGATAGGATTTTCCTGCCATCATTCCCAATCCTAGCTGCATAAGCATTAAAGATCCCATGTTGGAATCCTCTTTGCCAATTACTCCTCGTAACTCTTTTTTATAATCTTCAATTGATTTTGGAGAAATAGTGTCATCCGCTGCAACAGCTTCTGAAATTAAATCTGGTATTGGTCCACCAGCAGCACCTATTGTTGTTCCTGTAGTTGGTCCGTCATATTCATCACCTTGTCCACCTTCAACACTTTCATCAGGTAAATCCGTTCCTGGTACCTTTGGTCCTTCTACTTTAGGTATTACTCCACTAGCAGTTGGTCCCCCAGTTTGTCCTGTAGATGGTTTGTCTTCTGAAACACCACCTTCTTCCGCTGCAATATTTGATTGTGGATCATCTGGATGATTCGTCCAGTTATTCATCATTGACGCTGTTAATCCGTATGCACCTTGTTCGGTAATGGATCTTTTCCACGGCATCTTGGGCATAATTTTTACATGATCGAGAACTTCTTGTGGAAGTCCCTTTACACCTTTATATCCAAAAGCCTCAGCCGTGCTTAAACCGTGTTTATTTTTAAGACTATTAAATTTGTCTGACCATGAGTTTAGTCTCCAATCAAAAGTTGATGATGGTGGCTTTCCTTTAACAAATGGAACCTGATTCATTGGTCCTTTTGGTCCAACAAAAGGTGGTTGTACACCATACCCTCTTCCCATCATTCTTTTTACATTATGAGGAATATTTGTGACTTTTGGCGCTAAGAATTTAGCACCTCTGTAGGCATAAGGAAGAGCACGCATGATACCGCCAATCCATTTGGCTTGCCTCATTTGCCCATCCGGCCCACGCTTGAACATAGGCCTATTAAGTGTATCGCTCATCTAGCCCCCTAGTTATCTTGAAAACCTTGATATGCCGCCAGTCCTGTTATCCCCATTCCAATTGCCTGTGACATTGGATTGGCTTGTGGTGTAGTCGCCATTGTCAGTGATGAAGCACTTGTAGGCATACCTTGATAGATATCCGATACAAATCCTAATCGTTGATATGGTTCGTACATTTGTTGTAATTTTTGTCTGTAGTCAGCGTCAAACGCCTGTTGCGCCAATTGTTGCTGTCTTCCACCAGTCTGCATTAGTGTATTAATGTCCTGTCCGGCGAGTCCTTGTTGCTGCGCACCCAACGCTGCCTGTCTTTCAGCAGCCTGACCGTAAACATTCTGTGCCGCTTGCTGCGCCTGACCATAGCCTTGCGCCAGTGACTGTCCTACAGCCTGTGCCTGTTGTGTTCCCAGTTCTGCTCTTTGTATTCCTTCACGCTCCGTGCCAAAAGCTCCAGTCTGTGCCGCTTGCGCCGCTGCCTGGTTTTGCATTTTAGCGAATTGATCTTCAATTCCTTGCGTCACGTATGATTGGTAGGGGTTCAGGAAATCCTGATACGCTGTTGGATCCGCCGCTTTAGCCGCGTAAGCACCTGCTTGTTGCATGTAAGGCTGGTAGGAACCAACGCCCTGTGACGCTAAATTAAATGCTTGCTGTTGCTGTGGATCAAACGCTGCAATTTGCTGTGTTGGAAGCTGCATTCCTGCGTAAGTACCCGTTTCCCCTTGCGCCAGCCTTCCGGCAATGTCCATCAGCCCAAGTTTACGCGCCTGAATTTCAGGTGCTTCATATTGGTATGACTGTTGTGCCGTTGTAGGAGGTGTTCCTACGCCTGGATCTCCAAATCCTGGTAAACTCATAATTTTTTCCTGTACGTTTTGCTAGTAACTTCCATGCCTAATCGCTTAGCCATGGCGTCAAACTTATTTATGTCACCGTTCGTTGACGGTTCAAATAAAACTTCGTCTGCCTTCATAGTCTTAGCCCATTCCATAAATTTTTTCATTAACGTGATTGCAACCATGCTCCCACGGTATTCCGGCAATATACATAGTTCATTTTCACGAGCAAGAAGCTTATTCATAAAGCGGTACTCGCCAATCTGACCTATGAGAAAGCCAGCCTTTTCATCATCCTTTAACCCTATAAGTCCGCACATATAGAGGGGATGACTCGCGACATGATGAAGATACTTTTTTATCTTCTTCGCGTCGTACTCTCCTTCTTTCCATTCCGAATCGGCAAACATCCGCCTGCCAACTTTTGTAACCCACTCAATGTCATCGACAGTGAGAAATCTCCAATCTATCATCCGTAGCCAGCAACATTCATCTCTCCAGGTGATTGTGAAGCAGGATCAAGAGAATTCATCATGTTGTACATTCTTTTTGCTCCTACCATGCGGTCTCCTCCGCCTAAATTCCTTACAGCATTCGCTGTCATTACAAACTCTCCGTCGCTCAGCATTGCGGGTACATCATCAGATGTCCCGGTGCCTGGTCCAAAGGACGCTCCACCGCCGCGCATGTCCAGATCGGCTATGCCACCCGGTGCGTATCCAGGACGATTAATGTGTCCACCTTTTTTCCATTCATCCGCCACGTCATAATCTCCGTGGAACATCGCTCCTTCCTCTCCTAAAATGTCCAGCAATTCCTCGTCGTATCTCTCGTCATCTTCAAGTTCATCATCCGGTCCCAGATATATTCCGCGTTTTGCATGAACACGTCCGCCACGTGCCGCCATTTCCATCATCCTAGTTCCATCTTCACTGACAGTAGAAGCTCCTGCTGGGCCTATTGATCTTCCAGTTTGTTGCTGCATCAGCTGCATGAACATTTCCACGGGAACCTCTTCCTCTGTTGCCTGGTTCGCTACCAAAAATGCCTGATAAAGTTTTTGAATTTCAGGACTCAATGATCCCATATCCAATTCTTCAAATTCATCCGTAAAGGATCCCTCAGGACCCAAAGGGAGTTGCATAATAGGATTTGATCCTGGTCCTCCACCTTCGCCAGTTGCCGTGTAAAGGTCCGGGTCTGTGTAATCCAGTGTAGCTGATCCACCATTGTAATATGCTTGTCGTGTATTGACTATTCCGCCATCAGCCGAAAAATAAGACTGTGGTGTTAAAAAGTTTTCAGAATCCGCTACATTATAGCCAGCGATCTCGCTTAATCTTCTAAGTCTTTCTTCTTCCTCTTCCTTGAATAATCTTCTTCTACCTTCCATTGCCATTAGGTTCGCTTCCTGCTGACCGAACATTTCCGTTCCCATTCCAATCATAGCTGCTGGGGCTAATGCTCCTTTCCATCCAGCTCCAAAACCAAATAAACCGCCTTTTGTTGATCCCGCTGCTCCTGCTCCAAATTTTCCACCCAGCATTCCACCAATACCGCCAAGAGCGGCACCAGTAAGTGCGCCTGTAAGCATGTTACCGCCGCGTTGTTTCGCTCCTAACGCACCAATTAAGGCACCTATTCCTAATGCAGGTAACATTATGATGTTCCTCCTAATATATCCGGTAATTTATTCACGCTAATTGCCACATCACGTTTTATGTCTTCCTCTTTTGTTTCTGTTGCAGGGTCATTGACATCGGCTTCCGCCTCTTCTTCACTGGCGTAAACCTTCCCCGTTTTGGCGTGCTTGACTGTGGAAGCTGTTTCCACGTCCGGTGCCGGAGTTGTTGTTTTTCCAGCTAACACGGTAATGTCATCATTTATAGCCATTTTTTCTCCTTATTGCAATCATTAACTTATCTCCAGTACGCTGAGGATCACGTGCAGGTCACCGCCATTCTCCGCGTGCACCTTCAGAACCTCCGATTCCTTCAGCACTACGGGGGATGTTGAAAAGGAATAGCTGTTGAACAGCTCTTCCGATGTGCCTTTTTGTATGTTTCTGTTCGCCTCCAGTGTATAGCTCACGCTGTCGGTGTCAACGATAAAAGCCCGAATCTTGCAGTCAGTTTCCTCGTCTATGTTTGTCACGCGCAGTGACTTGATGATCGCAGTCGTCTCCGATCCCACGGTATAGAGGGTCGTCAGCTCACTTGTCGTGAGAACAGTCTTGTAATTTGTATATACGTTAGCCATTTATCCTAAAAACCATGATACCGCTTCGTCCTCATTTCGCAGAGGTTCGGAAGTGTATGTGTTGTTGAGGGCAAAAATCAATTGCTCCAGTGTCTGTATCAGTTGCGCCATCTGTGACTGGTCATATTCCGGTGTCGCGTGCGGTAGTAGTGGTACTGTTATCTTTGCCATTATACTTGGTATCCCTGTTGAATTTTTTGTTGTGTTGGACCCTGCAGTGCTCCTAGTCCCCTATTATTAACAAGTCCTGCTAGTCCAGTTTGTTGTTGTATTCCTGCTCCAGGACTTGCAACGTTTGGAGAAGTGGTTGTTGATTGAGGTACATAATTTGCTGCCTGTTGATTAACCATGTCCATATAACCTTCATAGGTCGGAGTCGCCGTAGGAGATCCAATACCCATTGAAATAAAAGGGTCAATGGCAGGAGGGCCACCCATATACTCTTGACCACCCATCGCCTGTATGGTGGACTGTGAAAGGGGACCTCGTCCCTCTTCCCTTTGTAGCCACGCCTGATATTCAGGGGTGTTCGTAAAATCCTGTTGCGCCTGCATGAACTGTCCAAGTGGTGGTTTGCCTTCTCCCACGTTAAATGGTTGTGCGTTAAACTCCGGCATCGTTGGTGCAAGGTCAAAATTATAATTCTGCATCCAGTTCTCCATTCCCTGTGACTGATCCGCTCCCTGCCACGCTTCATACGCGTGCCCAAATGCTGGATTAGCACCTCCTCTATATTTACCAGTATCAATTCCCGCTATGCCTGCCGCCATGTTGGAAAAATCAGTGTAGTCCTGTTGTTGCCCAAACAAGTCCTGCTGGCTCGCGAACTGTTCCGCGGTCAGTGGGGTGAAACCCTCCTGTCCTGGCTGATATGGAGCCATATGTTTTCCTAGCTGTCCTCCTCCAAAAGGTGAAGGTGTTTGTCCCCCCATAGGTGCGGCTGGAGTCGGTGCTGTAGGTGTCGTTGGAGTTGGTGCCATTGGAGTCGGTGCTGGAGTAGGTTCCGCCACCAAGGATTCAATTCCTCCTAAAGGCTCCGGTGCGTTCGTAGTCTGTTCTAAAGGTTCCGGTGCGGCGTTTCCCGTGTACTCCGGCGCAACGTCCCCTGGATTTTGAAAACTGTTGAATTGATCCGTCAAGCCGGCAATTCCCTGTTCGATCTTGTTTAGTCTATCACCCCATCCTGAAAAATCGTACTGTTGCTGTTGTGGCTGGGTGAATTGATTCTGTGGCTGCATAAAATTCATACGTGAATTACCGACAAAAGGATTATAAAACATTCTATCCCCTCATTCCGTCAGGCTTTCCGTCAAAGCGCATTGTTCCATAGCGCCAGTTGTCACTGGTCGCGTCACTTGCTACGCGAAGCGCAAGCTGTCTTCCGCGTATGCGTGTGTCCTGTTTTGTTGTTGTCGTTGCAATTGCGTATGGTCCGTGTGTTGTTTGCGTTGTTGCCGGGTAAGGTCGTGACTTCACAGTTATATCAACGTTTCCCACCTGATTCTTGAAGTCAGGAATAAAACGGGAGATGGACATAAACTGATCGCCGTCTCCAATGTCAATGTCACCTGATTCAATGTACGCCGTCATCGCTGATCCCGCATCATCCACGCCTTTTTCCTGTGCATAGACAAATGTTCTACCCGCTTTGTTGCCGTAAATGGTTGAAATAGTTGATGTTGTATCATCTGAATCAAATTCCGTTGCATATGGATTTGGATAAACGCCACGATCCGCCCATGTGCTTCGTGAAAGCGTTCCAGTATGCCATAAATTCTCAGCGTAATTGAATGTCACGTGCCGATCTATCTGCAGTGAATCCGCTGATGGATAAAACCATGTAACTTCATTAAAATCTGAATTTGACGCGCAAAAAACTTCATTAAATGCATTCTTGTTAATGTCGTCAAACACATAATCCTGCACTGTGCACGGTATTTTTTTAACCGCACCGTCAAAAGTAAAGAATGAATCATTGCCCATCCAGTAAGTTATACCACTGATATCAATGGAGGCATCAATGCCCACTGCGCCGCAATTGTCACCCAACTGCTTGAATCCAAAAGTAAAAGGAGGACCAATGAACTGCATCTGGTATAACGCTGTATCAGTCCAAACAAGGATTGCGCCCCTGGATCGAACAGCAGAATTAATCTTGTTGCCGGCAGTAAGCCTTTGTGATCCGGCCGTATTGGTAGCGGTTGGTGTCCATGTATTTACTTCTTCCTGGTCAGACCAGCGTATAAACATGTTGTCCTGTGTCGTTGTTGTTCCAATTGTTGTCTCCGTTCCAAAACAAATAACATGACGGTCATCGCCGGATACCAGCATGAATCTAGACTTGGTTGGTGCTGCGGATACACTTGTTGTTTCCGCCACATTACTAGATAAACCAGAAGACGTGTCCCAGTAATACAGTCCACCGTCAAATTTCTGTGCCAGAACATCCTCGCCCCAGTTATCAAGTGCCCAATTTTCAGCTGTTAATTTAACAGCTTGCGCACCTGTCAGTCCTTCACGGGTAACGTTAAATGTTCCCTTGTCGGAATCACCCGTTGAATCCCAGACACTCGCACCCCATCCGTATCCATAGATTGATGTCGCCGGTCCTGAGTTAATTTCATAGGTAGCCGTTGCCGTTGCGCCTGTTGCCGTGGACGTTGCCGCAGCCGGTGATTCAATTGTGTAAGTATTGTCATCAACCGCCGTTAATATTTCAAATTCATTCTGAAGATTGGCCTGCGTGATTCCACCAACATCGGCGCTGACACTTGAGATGGTGACATGATCACCAATCAAACATCCATGCGATGCGTCCGTTACCGTAACTGTTTTTGATGTATTTGACGTTCCGAATTCTGTTATGCTTCCTGTTCCACGTGTCGGTGTTACATCACCATAACTGCCCTCAGAATACGCATACAATTTTTTATTAGTTCCGTACATTGCGTAATTAACCCCGGCATTGCTGGACCATGTAAGGATAGCGCGTGTTGCGCCAAGGAGCGCATCGCTTGAAACTTTTGCCCAACCACCAATCTTTTCCGGCTGTCCGTAACGGAAGCGAACATTATCAGAATCCACCCATCGTCCTTCCGCACCATATTCGGTATTTTGCTTGTCAATACCAGGTGCTACTTGCAATTTTGTTAATGGCATGTATGCTCCTAGTTAGTCGCGTAGAATGGCATCCAATAATCAGTTCCATTAACATTGACACGAATGTGTCCTGTCAATGATCCCACGCTTGTGTCTGTCGTTATGCTTGATCCTTGATCCGAGGCACTTGTTCCATCAAACTTGATAAACTCCTGATCAGTGTCATCCTGATCCAATGATAAGCATGCTGTTCCCGCTGAACTATTGGCCTGGTTAATCTCCACACTTGCATCCGCAGGTGAGTTAGTTCCAAAGCCAATCTTGTCCGCTGATCCATCTATAAAGAAAGCGTTTGCTAAGGTATTTGTCTCGCACCTGAAATCCAATGATGCACCTGTATCATTCCATGTGAAAGCACCACCATCAAAATCAATATCACCCGTTGCCTTGATACCACCTACTACGTGAAGTTCCGTTGAAGGCGATCCTGTTTTAATTCCAACACGGTCATTGCCTGCGTCAGTGAAGAACAAGTTGGCATCGCCGTTTCCTTCAATCCTGAAATCTACATCCGCTGATGACTGATTAAAAATAAAAGTTCCACCGTCAAATTCGACATTGCCTGTAACTGTCAGTGTTCCGTTTGCCGCTATGTTTCCACAGTCAGCTAGGACATCAAACATCGTTGATCCGTCAGAATAAAGTAAATGTTTAGAACTTGACACCAAACTTGCCGCTGTTCCACCAGCAGGCTTGAACCCTAATGTATAGGTTCCCATGCTTGTCGCGTTATCTACAATGTACCATGATTCCACAGCTTCACACTGCATGGTTGTATTGCCAGTGAGTGAACCTGTCAGCTTGATTATTGCGTTGCTTTGCTCATCCGTTGTTGAACCATCGGATGCGGTTAAAGAATCGGAAGTACTTGCAACGGCTACAGATACATATCCCTTGATAGCTGATTCCAGCTTTTGAATATTATTGTTTGTTTTTGTACCCCATGTTCCAGAGTTCTCTCCAGTTGCCTGAAGTTCCAGGTTAAGAATACTTGAATATGTTGAAGCCATTTATCCTCCTATGCCACATCGTCTATTAAAGCTGCCACAATCACATTTGCTGTTGCATCACCTGCGTCACCAATATCCGAAGATATAGCATGAATATTATCCACTGTCACGTTCGGAAGTCTTCCAAACCATGACTGAGACGGTCCAATAAAGATTCCATCCGCTAAATTATACGCTGCTGTTCCGCCGTCCAGGCAAATGGCAATACCGTCCGCCGTGCTTGTGTTCTTAATGAACAGAAATTTCACCTTGTCACTTGTGCTTACCGCTGTCATGTCCGTATCCTGATCAACGGCAGTATAATCAATAAAGCGACCTGCAATCAAATTAGCACTCGTAGTCGTTACCGCTGTCAGCTTGTAATACCACTTGTCATTAGTATCATCCGGCGTTACCGTCATGGATCCACTAATTGTCTTGGAGATCTCATCCGGCAATATTGTTGCCGTTAAGCTTATCGTTGCATCATCTGCCATGTTGTCTCCTAATCACTTGATCCTGGTTCTACATCTTTCCACGTCACTGTTTGACTGTCATCCGTTTCATTCCAGACAAAGAAGTCAGGTTCTCCCACGCTGAACGTAATCAGGTTCTGGAACGCCTCACCGAATGCCGTCTCGTCACCAATGCTGAATGTCGCAACATTCGTGTCCGGTGACACGTTCGCTCCGCCTGTCGCCACTTCCGTGCCGAGGGAGAAGGTCATGCCGAATCCCGTTTCCGCGAACTCTATGTTGTGCACCGCGTCCAGCCTTGCGTCCTGAAAGGCCTGTTCGGCGAATGTTGTGTGTCCTAGCAGCATCTAACCACAATGCAGTGTACACGGTACACAGTATGAACCGTCTGCGTGTATGTGTGTTTTTTCCGTTGACGTTACCTTTGCAATCGTACTTGCCCGTAAAATGTCATCCGCCTGAACCTTTGCCGTTCCGTCACCGTTACTTTGTAAGTAGTCGCCAATGGCAACTGTCTCACTACTGTTAATCCTAACAACAAACGCACCAAGAGAGGCAACATACATATCATTTACATCTCCGTCTAATCCATCATCATTATCATCCCATGCCATAAAGACACCATAGACAGCCTTGCTATCTTCCGCATCTGATATTTTACATTTAGGTAGTTGTTCATTACCCTCTTTAATTATTTTACCTGTGCGTTCAATCCCATCTACTGTAATAGTATGGTCATCACCCACACTTTTACCATCTGGCAAAGATATAGATTTTTTGAATGATGATGTATCTGTGTCATATTCAACTTGATACCAGTCCATCATTGTCGCAATGGATTCCATCACGGTTCCACGAAGTATTGTGGGTTTTGAATTGTCCGCCAATCGTGACCAGTGAGAGCCACAAAACGTATTATAGGCAATTGTAGTGCCACTTACCGATATTGTTCCTTCGCTACTTGCTTCTTGGTAAAATGATACTACAGCACCATCACTGTTTTGCCTATTAAATTTACAACTAAGTCCATTCATGCTAAAAACTGTTTCACCAGTATTATCAGAATATACACCATAATCATCGGAAGCATTTGATTCTAAATTGGGGGTAGAACCAAAAAAACGAATAAAGTCCGAACCTGCATCAACAACAAAAGCATTAGCATCACTATTTGATTCTATTCTAAAATCTCTGTCAGCACTATCTTCATTAAAACAAACCAAACCATGCGATGCCTTCATAAAATTAAGAGCATTGACATTAAAATTCATAGAATCACCTGAATTGTTATAAAAAATCCGACCAGTATCAGCGTCATCCGAATCACCAAAAAATATATTAGCTGTACTACTAGAACCGGCTAAAAATGACATTCCTACATTACCGCTTCCTTCAACAACTAGTTCATCCGCATCCGCTTCAACACTTGCTCCAGAATCTGCCGAGCGAACGTGTAGCCCTACACCTAAATCTGGTGTCGTGCCAACTCCAACTCTATTGTTGCCACCATCAACAAATAACATATGTGTGTTATCATTTGATTCAACCCTGAAGTCTACATCTGCTGATGCCTCATTAAATATTGCACCATTAGTAACTTCTAATCTTCCAACTGCTTCAATTAATGTAGCTGTTAGTTCAATCTCATCTGTTGCCGCAATATCCAATACTGTACCACTAGCACCTTGTATGAATTGAGTAGCATCGTTGAAGCAAAGTTTATTTGTACTGTTTAAAGTTAACCCCGTTCCATCCGTGTGAGTTAATGTTGTGTCCTTGTCCGCTCCGAAACCCAGTACAGCCGAGTCAGTTATCAGATAAGCATCATCACCGACATATAAGTCTGCTCCAATTCCTGCTCCACCACCCGTTGTTAAACTTCCCGTGGAAGTACTTGTGGAAGCTGTCGTGACTGGGATGTTTACTTTTAGATTCTCATCTATAGCAATTGCAGGTGTCGTACCTACAGTACTTCCCAATCCAATAAGCAAGTCATCGGCACTGTCATCCAACGCTATGTAAAAATCCTGTGCGTTTCCGTCAAAGACTATCTTGGTATCCTCCGCGCCCGCGTCACCAATGGTGAGCGTGGGTGTCGTTCCAAGAACCTTTACGGGAATGTTAAAGTCTGCGGACGCATGACCCAAAGTCAACGCATCCACATTCGATGTAATGGTTCCCGCTATTATCTGTGCGTAATGCGAGTCGTCAGCGTCATAGAGCTTGACTCCCCCGGTTGCGTTAATCCTGATTTCAGCCATTATGCCTCCAATGCCTCTATTCTTGCTATTAATTGTTGTATAACTGATATATACATAGCATCTTTTTTACCGAATTTAGATGTTAAAGATTTATGTTCACCACTTTCATCTTCCGGAATTAAATCATAATCTAAAGTACCTTTTTCTAATTCTATTTCCCCTATCCAATAATCATCAATGGCTTGTACTTCCTGTGCGACAAATCCTCTGTTGCCACTTGCACCATTATGCTGTGATGGATTTTTCCAGTCAAATGTCCTTGGTTGAAATTGTTTAAACTTAGAAATATCATAAGTATAATTTTCAATATTTTCCTTTAGTCTTGAATCAGAGTTTGAACCAATGCTTGTATCCGTTGCCGTTAAGTCACCGTTAAGGGCAATTCTAAATCTTTCATCCCATGATATGTCATCATCCTCAGACCCAGAAGCAGCGTTCCAAAATCTCCATATTCCTCCGTAAAATCCCTGTCTTCCTGCCGCTCCTGTACCTACATATTTAGCAGTTCCGGCACTTAACCACGCATTCTGAAAAATATACGGCCCATCAAGAACACTGTAGTCATAAGAATGAATATTGCAGCCAATACCCAGTTGTATAGAACCTATACCACTAGAATAATCACTTATTTTTGTAGCTGAACCTGCTGAAGTTCCCGTCATATGCATATGAGCTTTAGTACCGTCAATGGTAAATGCTTTAGCCGCATCCGTTGATTCTATTCTAAAGTCTAAATCGTTTGAATCCTCATTAATTACAGTTGCACCACCACCAATTGTTATAAAATTAAAAGAACTGCCGTTCTGCATACCTTGAAGTTGCATTGTAAAATCTTCTGCTCCGGCAGAAACATCTGTCATTGTTGCTACCAGACTAAACATATTCGCTATGGCTCCACCATCATCATCACCTTGAAAATGAATTGTACCAATAACATCACCATCTGCCGGACTAGAAGAGTCTCTTGTTAGTCTTAATACCGGCCCAACATTAGCATCAGCATCAGTTGATTTAAGTTCAAGTGTATCACTATTAGTTGAATTTGATATAAGAAGACCAGCATTATGTTGATGAGTAAGAGTTATATCACTGTCTGCACCAAAATGAATTACAGAACTATCACTTAAAAGTTTAATGTCATCACCAAATACAGCATCTTTAGCTACAGACAGTCCGCCATCAGTTTGAAGTGAACCATCAGTTGTGGAAGTTGCCTCGGTTGTGTCATCTGTTTTTACAATGCCACTAGCTGTTAGAGCGGCAGTTGCTGTTGCTCCTGCAACTGATAAACCTGCTGCACCCGCCAGTATTAAATCGTCAGCACTTTCATCCCAAAGCATATAAGCACTGGCTGTCGCACCGAAGAATTTTACGTCTTTTCCTGTATCATCTACACCAACCGTTACCGTACCGCTGAATGTTGTATTAGCATTTTCATCTATTGCCAGTGCCGTTGTCGTTCCCAAAGTAGAGCCAACACCGATAACTAAGTCATCAGCAGTGTCATCTAATCCAATATGAAAGTCCTGTGCGTTGCCATCAAACAGCAATGTAGCGTCTTCCGCTCCTGCGTCACCGATGGTGAAAGTTGGCGTAGTTCCAATCAAGGAAACGTCACCACTGATGCCACCATCCTTGATTAAAAGACCGTCAATGGTAACACCGCCCGCTGATGTTTTTTCCGATATGGTATCAACCTTAATCTCGCTTGCCATTATTTTTTATCCTCCCCGTTTGGTAGATTCTTTTTTAACACTTCCGAATAGTGCTCAGAAAGTATCCTGTTCTTTTCCAACCTGTGCATCAGGTCGTTCTTCTCGTTGAGCAAAACAGTGACGTTGTTAAGGGCGATTTTTCCCTTGGCATCCAGTTTTGTTTCATCGTATTCCTTTTTGTCTATTGTGAACATTCAGTCTCCTATGCGTCCTCTAATGTTTTAAGTCTTGCTTCTAGTTCCTGTATCGTTTTAACCATAATTGG